>ENA-UEYG01000241-UEYG01000241.1-human-gut-metagenome-genome-assembly--contig:-NODE-241-length-41732-cov-5.957868_pt1 | contig 41732 bp, 28 predicted proteins | sample MGYA00242933_ERZ507934 | MGnify/ENA primary metagenome ERZ507934 (study PRJEB26167, sample SAMN06115527) | human gut metagenome | host: Homo sapiens | place: China:Zejiang | collected 2015-11-10... | reverse complement strand
GAAATTTTTTTCATGAACGATTCTGAAGATATCGTCCATCCTCTGTATCTCAAGCTCTTCAACTACCTCATCCCGCGCATGGATATGATCCAGCTGCCGGTTTTTCCCATGATGCGGCGCTGGTGGGACTTCACTGCCGGGCACTACGCCGATGAATTTGCCGAAAATCACGCGCGCGACATGCTGGCCCGCGAGATTTTGAGCAAGTCCGTGCCCTCTGCCGGCGTCGGCAGCGGCTACAGCCGTCGTGCGCTGGAACTGCTGGCTGAAGACAGCAATAACCAGCTTTTTAATATTGAATCGTTGACGGAAGACTACGATTTCGGATTGCGCATGCACAAGTTTGGCCTGCGCCAGGTTTTTGTGCGTCAGGTGCTGCGCCACACCGTCACCGAGAAGAATTTTATGGGCAAGACCCGGTTGAAGGTGAAGCGTGAGTACATTGCCATTCGCGAATTTTTCCCCCGCACCTTCACCGCTGCTGTGAAGCAGAAGTCCCGCTGGATTATGGGCATTTCTCTTCAAGGCTGGGCCAATCTCGGCTGGCAGGGCAATCTTCTGACGCGCTATATGCTTTTTCGGGATAGGAAAAGCCTGGTCACCAATGTTGCAAGCATGCTCGCCAACGCCATTGTGCCGGTTGTTCTCTGCATCTGGCTGTATCAGGTTTTTACGCCGGATGCGTATCATTACCCGCCGGCGGTGGCTCCAGGCACATGGATCTGGTATCTTATGCTGGCCAATCTGTTTTTCTTTTGCTGGCGGTCATTGTGGCGCGCCTTTTATGTGTATATGATCTACGGGTTTGGCCAGGCTTTGCTGTCGCTGCCCCGGCTGCTGTGGGCCAACGTCATCAACTTTGCGGCCACCATGCGGGCCTTTCGCCTTTATGCGCGCTATCTGCTTACCGGCAAAGTTATTGCCTGGGATAAAACGGATCACGTGTATCCCTCTGAGGCGGAATTGGTGGCCTACCGCAGGCGGCTGGGCGACCTTATGCTGGACAGGCGTTTTATCACCACCGCCCAGCTGGATGCCGCCCTTGCACGCCAGAAAGAAACCGGCCTGCCCCTTGGGCGGGTGCTGCTGGATATGGGGATGACTACGGAATGCAGGCTGGTGCAGATTCTCGGCATGCAGTTTCACCTGGAAACCCGCTCCATTGACCCGTTCACAACACCGGTGGACGCCCTTGCCGCCCTGCCGCGGTCCATGGCCCTGGCCAACGGCGCTTTCCCCTTGGAAATCAGGCCCACCGGCGAACTTGCCGTTGCAGTGGAAACGCCGCCTTCCGCACAGGCTCTGGCCGCCATGGAGCAGGCCGCGGGGCGTTCCATTGTGCTTTATCTTGTTGCCAGAAGCGATCTCGCCTTTGCCCTGCGGTACGGCTTTGACCGCCTTTCCTCGCCGGGTGCCATCCCAGAATCCGCCCTGGCCGCCGCTCTTGTGGCGCGGAAGCAACTGACCAGGGAACAGCTTGACCAGGCCCGAAGCCTGCAGCGGCAACAATATGCCAGGCTTGGCGATGTGCTGGTTGAGGAACGGGCTTTGGGATATTTGCAGCTGCAACAGGCCGAAGCCCGGTTTTTTGCGCAGCACAATGCCCGATGCAGGTTCGGCGACTTTCTTGTTACGGAAGGGGTGATTACTGCAGACCAGTTACGGCAGGCGTTGGATGCGCAGCAGAAAGCAGTTCCATTGCTGGAAAGCATTGTTGTGCAGCTTGGTTTTGTAACAAAAGAAACGCTGACTGCGACAAAAGAAGCTATAAAAGTAGATGTAAAATCTGCAACGAAAAACATTGTTGCAGCGCAGCAGGCGCAGGCGTCGATGATTCAAAGCTAGGGAAGATTCATTTTAAGAATAAGTAGCGTCAATGGCGCTGTACATTTATTCAGGAACTTAACAGTGCAAATAACTTACGCTTGCGCCTCCACGGCGGGCGTCTGCTTGCGCAGCTGTCAGGGCATTGTGCAACATTGCAATACCCTAATATCCCTGTGGCAAATACAACGCAGATCATGGTCAATACATGTTTAAAATATACATTTTTTTGTTTGTGCTTGTTCTGGCGACCACGCCGCTGCCTGTCTGCGCCCGGGCAGATGCTGCGCCACATGCCGCGCAAAGCGCTCCGTCGGGCAATGGCGGGCTCGGCGATCAGCTGCGTCAGTTCAAAGGGTACCCGCATCTGGACATGGCCTACCGCAAAATGCGGGCAGGCGAAAACAGCGCGGCGGCGGAAGAGTTCAGGCAATACCTGGCCATCATCCCTCAGGACGCCAAGGCCCGTGCGGATTTCATGAACCTGCTCTATCGCATGGGGGAGTACGACGCAGCGCTTGCCCTGCTGCAGGGGCAGCCCGACACGCAGAAAATTTTCGCCTTGCAGCAGACCAGGGGCATGGTTCTCGTCAAGCTGGGCGACAATGACCAGGCCCTGGCCGCCTTTGCCACTGCGCTGGACGCGGCCGGAACCGATGCGGAAAGGATCGCCGCCCTGCGTGCCCTTGTTTTGGTCGGCAAACAGGATGGAGATGAGGAGGTCGTCGCGCGCTATCTGACCCAGGCCCGCGCGCTTGCGCCGGACGACGAAGATCTTTTGCGTGAACAGGCCCTGTTTTACGAACATAAGGGCAATTATAAAGAGGCTGTCCGGTTAAGCGCCCGGTTGGAAAAGCTGCACCCTGGGCCGGAAAATGCCGCGGTTCTGGCCAACAGCCTGTTTCTGGCGTCCCGCTATGCGGAAGCGGCCGCCGTCTATGCCAAGATTGCCGCAAAAGAGCCGCAAATGCTGTACAGGGCAGGGCAGAGCTTTGCCGCGGCGCACCAGGAACAGCAGGCCATCGACATGTTCACGGCTTTTTTGCGCACCGGCGTTTCTCCGCTGCGCAAGGCGGAAACCCTGCTGGCGCTCGGCAATATCTACGCCACTCAGGGCGATGCCCCGCAGGCGTATGCGGCCTTTCATGAAGCCGTGCCTTTGGCCGCGGCCCTGCCCCAAAAGGCTCAGGCGCAGCTGGCCGCCGGACTGGCCTTTGCCGCCATGGGCTCCGGCAAACCGGCGGAGGCAGTGGCGCCTTTGCAGACGGCGCTGCGCCTGGCGGTTTATCCTGGAGAAAAAGTAAGTATTTTCATGCAACTGGCGCAGGCCCATGCCGCATTGGGCGATACGGCAAAAGCCGCAAAGGCGTGGCGGCAGGCGGCCGCCTGCCCAGGGGCCGCACGCGAGGATGTGGCCCTTGCGGAAGAAAGCCTTGGCTATGCCCTCACCGACATGGGCGACCACGTCGGCGCCGAGCGGGCTTTTGGGCGGGCCCTGGAGGCTGCGGGGCCCCGGCGGCGCATTGTCCTTGCCGCAGCCCATGCGGCCTATGCTGCCGGGCTGTATGAAAAAGCTCTGGAGCACTTTGCCCAGGCCGCAGCCATGCACCCGACAACGGACACGTCTCTGGCGCTGGGGCGTACATACGAAAAACTCGGCAAGCCCGGTCTGGCCCTTGTCAATTACAGGCAGGCGGCCCAGGGCATAGCCGCCATGAGCCAGGAAGAACAGCGGAAGTTTTATCTTTCGTTGGGTTTTCTGCAGATGGGGCAAGCCGACTATGCCGCGGCGGCAGAGGCGTTTGGGCAAGCGCTGACGCTGGGCTATGACCCCGCAACGGCAGCGCGTCTTGGGCATGCGGAACTGCTGGCGGGGCAGACGGAGGCCGCCCGGCAGACCTTTGCGGCCATGCCGGACAAAGGGTTGCCCGTCAGCGTGCAGGTGCAGCGTCTTGCAGATCTGGCGTCCATAGCCATCGCGAACGGGCAGTATGAAGAAGCGGAAGCTCTTGTGGCCGCCTCCTTACGCCTGAAAAAGGACGCTGCGCTTTTTTCCCGGCAGGGCGACCTGCTGCGCCGTCTCCAGCGCACGCCGGAGGCCATAGCGGCGTACAGGGAGGCCCTGCGTATGGACAATACTGCGGCCGGTCAGGCCGCTTTGGGCTACGCTTTGAGCGATGCCGGGCAGTATGCGGCGGCAGCCGACGCGTTTGAGCAGGCGCTCGCCGCCGATCCGGACGCTGCACACCTGTGGGAAGACCTTGGTTATGCCTCTATGCACGAGGTCCGCAATGCGCAAAGTGTTGCGGCGTTCAAAAAGGCCATTGATGCCGCCGTAGCGCAAGGGGCGGAAACCGGGGCCGAACAGGTCGAAATAGACAAAAAGATATTCAGGTTGCGGCGTGAGGTCACCAAACTACAGACAAATCTTTCTGCCACGGCCTATCTGTCGTATCTGCCGGACGGCGCAGGCCCTTCCCGCTGGGCCGGGGGAGACACCGCACGCACCATCCGATCCGGCGGCGGCGCCGAGGTCGCCTGGACGCCCCCTGTCCTGGGGCTGCGTGATGACCGCCTCCTTCAGGTTATTGGGCGGGTAAGCGCCAACCTTAACGAGGACGACAGTTTTTCTTTTGACGAAGATTCCTGGCAGGGCGCTGTGGGATTGCGTTACAAGCCGTTCAAAAGCCAGAATTTTAATGTGGGGGCGGAGCGCCTTTTTCATCTGGGCGACAAGGCCGAGGACACCTGGCTGCTGCGGGCCATGTATTCCTGGACAGATGGGTATGACCTTAGCCCCGGCGTCCCGTACTGGAATTATACCTTTTTCTTTGGCGAGTACGATTATTACACCTCTGAAAATGCGCGAAGCGTTGTCTATGGTGAAGTTCGTCAAGGCATGACTTTCAACGTCTATGACAGATTCCTTGTGACGCCGCATGTGGTGGCGGATAGCCGGATTACAGAACCAGACCGCGACCAGACTTCACTGGTTGAATTTGGGGCCGGGCTTTCCTTGCGCTTTTTCCTCCCGGCATTTAACTATGAAGTTCCGCGTTCATCTGTGGAAGTCCTTTTGCAATATAAAAGAGGGACGCTCTTTCATGTGCAGGGGGACGACAAAAACAGTCTGATAGATTCCCTGTTTCTCACCACCAGCATTACTTTTTAGCAGGTTCAGTCATGAAACGCATTGTGCATTTTTTCGTGCTGCTCGGCCTTTTTTGGGCTCCTGCGGCCCCCAGCGCCTGGGGGCGCGCCGCCGGCCCGACGTTTTCCGGCACGTTTCTTCAGTTGTGGAATGCGCACGCGGGCTGGAGCGGGCAGCAGTGGCAGGATCTGCTTGCGTCCATGCGCGCCATAGGCGTTACTGAAATAGTGGTGCAGTGGTCTGTTGACGGCATTGCGCCGGTCCACGACGACGCGCAGCGCGTCGGCCCCTTGCGGCCAGCCCTGGAAAAGGTGCTGCGCGCGGCGCACGACCAACATATGCGGGTGACGCTGGGGCTTGTGCACGACCGCGAGTACTGGGAAAAAATCAAGGGAGATCCTGAGGCTGTACGCCGGTACTTTCATCAGTTGTGCCGGGTCAGCCTGGCGACGGCCGCGGACGTGGCGCGGCTGGATCCCGACAGGGCGGCCTTGTCCGGCCTGTATATTCCGCAAGAAATTGACGACCAGAGCTGGCTTGAACCTGCCCGCCAGGCAGAGCTGCTGCTTTTTCTGAAAAATCTGCGTGCGGGACTGCGAACCCTGGCCCCGGATTTGCCGGTTGCCGTTTCCGGATTTTCCAATGGCTATGCGGCGCCTGAAGCGCTGGAAGGGCTGTGGCGACATATTCTGATGCAGAGCGGCATTGACCGGGTTCTTTTTCAGGACGGCGTTGGCGTGCACAAGCTGCGGGAGCAGGAGGTGGGTCTGTTTTTTCACGCGGTGGCGCGGGCCGCCGCAAGTGCCGGACGTCTGTTTACTCCGGTAGTGGAAACCTTTACGCAAGTGGACGGCGAGCCGTTAAATCAGAAGCCTTTTCGCGCAGTTCCCGCACAGCTGGCAAGGCTGCAGCGGCAGTTGGCCAGCGCCGGAGCCGCGCCGCATGCGGGCATAGTGGCGTTCAGCCTGCCGGAATACTGCTCGCCGATGGGGGGAGAACAGGCAAAAGCCCTCTACGCGGCATATAAAGACTATTACCGCCCGGCGGCAACTGTTCCCCCTGGTCCGGACGGCAAGTAGCACCTTCTGAAGGTGGCCTTTATCTGCGCCACAGGCAAGAGTGGCTTGCCGGTGCGCGCGCCATGGCGCAGAAACCCTCTCCAGAGCAGCTCCCATTCCGGTCAGGCGGTTGTTTGACAATGCCCGGATCTGGCCGGTCCGGCGGGCTCTTTTTATTTCCAGCTCCAGAAAAACAGCGTATAGTTTCGCGTTGTTCCCTGCACATCCTGCCGCCTGGCGGCAACGGTACGGGCCTGGCTCCTCGCCATGTCCGTTGGTTCTTTATATCCTCGCCGGTTTGTAAAAAAATGCACAGGTCTTAAGAAGGTATTGTTTTATCCGATTGTTGCTTATAACGTTTAATATATTTGTTGGTGGTTGGTTTTAGGGCAGTGCAACGTTGCAATGCCCTGCGGTTGCGTAAGCAGACGCCCGCCGGGGAGGCGCAAGCGCAGCTGCAGCCGTTGCGACGTAATAAGTTACGGATGACGACAGCACTGCTTGTTTTTGTGCGCTTAAGCGCCGGAACGCGTGCTTTTTAAACGTTGAGAATGTATCTTCTCAAAATTAATCTGATCTAAGAGCGAGATGTTTCAGTTTTTTCGCCACAGACTGTCCGCGTCAGCTGTGCAGCACAGGCGCGGGCACACAGCACAAAGGAATCTGCCATGAAAATGCGCCTGCAAACCAAGATGCTGTTGTTTATTCTCATCCCTGCCATTGTCGGGCAGTTGCTTGTAGCGGCAGTCAGTTACAGAGTCTCGCAAGAAACGTTGCGGGAACAGGTCTGGCAGGACGGCGCGGCCTTGCTGCAGAGCCAGCGCGTGGCCCTGGCCGCCGTGATCAAGGGCTTGCGCGGCGGGCTGGAGGCCCTGGGCAGCAACCGTCGTCTGCAAGACTACCTGGCCGCCTATGGCAGCCTGGGGCCCGCAGTTATGCGCGGCGCACTTTTTGAGGCGGCGGATGCGGCGCTCAGCACCTTTGTCACGGTCAACCAGAATGTGGCTTTGGCCGGTCTGGTGGCTGCCGACGGCAAGGTCATAGCGCACCACCTTTCCGGCCGCACAGAGCCCAGCAAGACCGTGGGGGCCGACTATTCCGCCCGCGCCTACTTCCGTAAGGGGCTGCAGGGCGAAACCGCCTTTGAAAATCTGTTCAGCCACACCACGGGCGGCATGATGCTCATCCTCAGCATGCCCATAAAGCAGAACGGCAAGGTGGCGGCTGTGCTGCTCATCGGTGTGGACAGCCGCAATATGGCCGACGAGATAACCAGTCAGGTCAAAATGGGCGGCAAAGGCTTTGTGTATGCCTATGAAGACAAGGGCAAGCTGGTGCTGCATCCGGACGGCAAGGCCATCGGCCGCGATGAAAGCAAGCTCCCCCAGGTGCAGCGCGTGCTGCAGTCCGGGGAAGGCCGCCTCACCTACACCACGGAGCAGGGGGCGGAGCGGGTCGTCTTTCACACGCCCATGCCAGAGGTGGGCTGGCGGCTCTGCGTGGAGGTGGACCGGGCGGAAATCCTCGCGCCTGTCCGGAATATGCTCTGGAGCATAGCCCTGGTGACCCTGGGCTGCGTGCTGGTCGTGGGCGTCATGATCACGGTGGTGGCCCGCGGCACGGCGCGGGTTCTGGCCGGGCTTTCGGGCATTACAGATGCTGTTTCCTCCGGACGTCTGGAGCCCGACCCCGCGGAGCTTGCCTTGCTGCGCGCCGCCGGCAGGCGTCAGGACGAATGCGGCGTTCTGGCCCAGGGCATGGAAAAAATGATCGGCGATATCAAGGCTCTGCTGCGCGAGAGCGAACAGAAAACCCGCGCCGCCGAGCAGGCTACAGCCCAGGCGGAGCAGGCCACCGCCAGGGCCGAAGCGGCCGCCTGCCAAGCCGCTGCGGCCAAGCGGGAAGGTATGCTGGACGCGGCCCGCCATCTGGAAGAAGTGGTCAATGTCATATCCTCCGCTTCGGCGGATCTCTCTTCGCGCATAGGCCTTTCCAACCGCAGCGCCGCCGAGGCCGCCCAACGCCTGCACCAGGCTGCCGCCGCCATGGAGGAGGTGAACGCCACGGTGCGCGAGGTGGCCCACAACGCCCAGGAGGCCGCGGCCGCTTCTGACGCCACCAAAACACAGGCTCTGGAGGGCGCGGATATCGTCACCCAAGCTGTAGACGGCATCGAGTCGGTGCGCAGCCGGTCTCAGGCCATTCGGGAGGATATGGACCTGCTCGGCCGGCAGGCCGACGCCATCGGCAAGGTGCTGCAGGTTATTGCCGACATTGCGGACCAGACCAACCTGTTGGCCCTCAACGCGGCCATTGAGGCGGCGCGGGCGGGCGAGGCCGGACGCGGCTTTGCCGTGGTGGCCGACGAAGTGCGCAAACTGGCGGAAAAAACCATGACCGCCACGCAGGAGGTGGGGCGGGCCATTGGCGGCATTCAGGATGGCACGCGCAAAAACATCGCCAATGTGGAGTCTGTGGCCGCAGCCATTGAAAGCGCGGCGGATCTTTCCGCCCACTCTGGCCAGTCGCTGCAGCAAATTCTGGCTCTGGTGGCCCAGGTTAACGACAGAATCCAGTCCATAGCCGCCGCCAGTGAGCAGCAGTCGGCCACCAGCGAAGAGGTGAACCGTTCTGTAGAGCAGGTGGCCGCAGCCTCTACGGAAACCGTCCAGGCCATGGAGCAGGCCACGCACGCCGTGGAAGGACTGACCCAGCAGGCTCTGGTGCTGCAAACGCTCATCGCCGACCTGGAAAAGCAGGACAACTAGGGCATTGCAATTCTGAAAGCTCCTGCGGTTGCGTAAGCAGCCGCTCACCGTGGAGGCGCAAGTGTAGCTTTGGCCGTTGCGACGCAGGAACTTGGCCCGCGACGAAGGAAGGTACGGGCAAAGCCAGCAGCGCTATGCAGTTGCGCGGTTAAGGCCGGAATGCGTGTACCGTAAATTTTGAGCATACATGTTCGCAACGGGACTCTGTTCTGACGCGCAGCAGAAGGCCATCAGTGCAAAAGCCGCCGGACGTTGTAACGTCCGGCGGCTTTTGCAGCACGCAGCAGCGCCGCGTGCGCTTTATTGCCTGGCGCTTAAATCCCTTGAGCGATCATGGCGTCGGCCACCTTGCGGAAGCCGGCAATATTGGCGCCCAGCACCAGATTGCCGGGAGCGCCGAACTCCTTGGCGGTTTCGGCGGCGGAGTTGTGGATGCCCTGCATGATCTTGAGCAGCTTGCCGTCCACTGTTTCAAAGCTCCAGCTCTGCATGCTGGCGTTCTGCGCCATTTCCAGCTGGCTGATGGCCACGCCGCCGGCGTTGGCGGCCTTGGCCGGGCCGTAGTGGATGCCGGCCTTAACGAAGGCGTGCGCGGCGTCGATGGTGGAGGGCATATTGGCCCCTTCCACCACACAGCGGCAGCCGTTGGCCAGCAGGGCCTGCGCGTCGGCGAGGTTCAGCTCGTTTTGTGTGGCGCTGGGGAAGGCTGCGTCGCAGGGCACGGACCAGACGGCATTGCGGCCCTTGGGGTAGGCGCTCGTCGGGGTATGCTGCGCGCCGGGCTTAAGCTCCGCGTAACGGGTCAGGGGCGCGCGCTCCACTTCTTTGACCTGCTTGAGCAGGGCCACGTCAATGCCTTCGGGATCATAAATCATTCCGCGCGAGTCGGACACGGTGACGGGCTTGGCCCCCACTTGCCGCAGTTTTTCGCAGCAGTAGGTGGCCACGTTGCCGGCCCCGGAAACAGCGCAGGTTTTGCCTTCCAGGCTTTCGCCCGTGGTGCTGAGCATGCTTTGGGCAAAGTAGACGGCCCCGTAGCCGGTGGCCTCCACGCGGGCCAGGGAACCGCCGAAAAGCAGATTCTTGCCCGTGAGCACGCCTTCGTAGCGCCGGGTCAGGCGCTTGTACTGCCCAAACAGATAGCCTATTTCGCGGCCGCCCACGCCGATGTCCCCGGCGGGCACGTCCACCGTGGGGCCGATATGGCGGTAGAGCTCGGTCATAAAGGCTTGACAGAAGCGCATGGATTCCATTTCGGAGCGGCCCTTGGGGTCGAAATCCGAACCGCCCTTGGCGCCGCCGATGGCCAGCCCGGTGAGGGAATTTTTAAGGATCTGTTCGAAACCCAGGAATTTGAGAATGCCCTGGTTCACGCTGGGGTGGAAACGCAGACCGCCCTTGAACGGACCGATAGCGGAATTGAACTGGATACGATAGCCCTTGTTGACCTGTACCTCTCCCTTGTCGTCAACCCACTGCACCCTGAAAGAAATTGTCCGTTCCGGCTCAACAATACGTTCCAGAATTTTATTCTTTTCGTATTTCCCATCGCTGTCCAGAAGGGGCTGCAACGTTTCAAGAACATTGTGAGCAGCCTGAAGAAATTCCGGTTCGTAGGCGTATTTCTCCTCCAATCCACGCATAACGCGCTGCACATAAGTCATTTCGCTCTCCTTTCAGGGGGGATTAAGGATTGCACAGAACACCACTATTGATGTTGAAGCGGGTAACTTTCTATCCAAGTTCAGGGCGGCTGACAAGAATTTTCCTGTGCGCAGGGACTGTGGCAACAGAACAACATCCGCTGTGTACGGGCCTCTGCCGGCAGAACGGCGTATGGGAGAAAGTTTTTAGTAAGCTGTTTTTTCTCTCTCCAGGCAAGCGAGTGGGGTGAGCATTGCGGCCCGCAGTTTTAACAGCCGCGTTGCGGTTGACTTGTTTTTGTATCCGTTATATAAAAATTGAAATTCATTTCTTATTTCATATCAGACCGGGATACTATACATGTCATACGCCAAGACCCTTCGGGCAGTGGGTGCCGGGCATACGGTGATTGTGCTGGCCGTGGACGCGCCGGAGGCCCAGCGGCAACGGCTTGAATCCATTGGCGTGTTGCCCGGCGTGGAGCTGGACGTGCTGGCGGACAACGGCGGCCCCATTCTGGTGGCCGTGGGGCAGGCGCGGGTGGCTGTGGAACGTGCCCTGGCCGCCACGGTTATTGTGGCCTAAGCAAGGAGTTGACAATGACGCTCAGCGGAATGGTTCCGGGCGACACCGGCAGTGTGCGGGATCTCAGCGCTACAGGGGCGCTGGGGCAGCGCCTCATGGACCTGGGGTTTTACCCCGGCGCGCGGGTGCGCGTGGTGCGCAACGCCCCTCTGGTGGACCCCGTGGAAATCGAACTGGACGGCTGCCACGTCAGCCTGCGCCATGAAGAAGCCGACCTGGTGGAGGTGGACAGGCAATGAGCGCCCCCCTGCTTGTGGCTCTGGCCGGACAGCCCAACTGCGGCAAGTCTACCCTGTTCAACATGCTTACCGGGGCGCGCCAGCACGTGGCCAATTACCCCGGTGTCACAGTAGAAAAAAAGACCGGCTTTTTCACTCTGGAAGACCACCGCGTGGAGCTGGTGGACCTGCCGGGCACCTACAGCCTGACCTCTTATTCCCTGGAGGAAAAAACCGCGCGGGACTTTATCCTGCACGCCGCGCCCCAGGTCACCATCAACGTGGCCGACGCCGCCAACCTCAAACGCAACCTCTACCTGACCCTGCAACTGCTGGAGATGGAAACGCCCCTGGTGCTGGCCCTCAACATGATGGACGTTGCCGAACGGCGCAACATTCAGATTGATACGGCGGGCCTGGCGCGTGAGCTGGGCGTGGCCGTGATCCCCACGGTGGGCAAAAAACGCAGTGGCGTGCAGGGCCTGCGCGCGGCTGTGGCCGCTGCCGCCCAGGCCGGCCGGAGGCCGTCCTTTGTGGTGGACTACGGGGTTCTGGAACCCTATCTGGCGGACCTGACGGATCTGCTGGCCAGGGAAGCCGCCCTGGATGGTCTGCCCATGCGCTGGCTGGCCGTCAAACTCATGGAAAACGACCAGGCCGCCAGAGAAACGCTGCGGGCGCGGGTTGCCAACCATACGGACATTCTGGCCAGCGTGGACATGCTGCGAGAGAACTTTGCCGGCGAACAGGGCGTGGATGCCGAACGCCACGTGGCCTTTGCCCGCCACCGCGCGGCTGCGGCCCTGACCGCCCGCCACGTGCGTTTGCCCCAAAAGAGCGCGCCCAACCTTTCGGACAGGGCGGACAGGTTTGTTTGCCACAGGTTTTTTGGCCCGCTCATTCTGCTGACCATCCTGCTCGTACTGTATGAGGTGGCCATTGTCTACGGCGGCGATTTGGCGGCCATGATCTGGCCCCTGTGGGACGGCGCGCAGAACTTTCTGGCCGGCTTCCTGCCCGCTCCGGGCTTTTTGGAGGATCCCCCGCTGCGCGCCCTGGGCCTGTGGGCCATGAAGAGCGTCACGGCCATCCTCAACTATCTGCCCATCTTTTTTCTGCTCTTTGCTCTTATCGCTATTATGGAAGACAGCGGCTACATGCCGCGCATGGCCTTTATTTTGGACCGCGCTTTCCGCCGCTTCGGCCTGCACGGGCAGTCCACCCTGCCGCTCATCCTGGGCGGCGTGTACGTGGGCGGCTGCGCCATCCCGGCCGTCATGGCCACCAGGGCCATCCCGGACGAAAGGGCCCGGCTGGCCACCATCCTCATTGCGCCCATGATGAACTGCCTGGCCAAGGTGCCCCTGTACCTCATCCTCATCAGCGCTTATTTTTCCGCCCACAGCGGCATGGCCATGTTTTTCATCGCCACGGTCACCTTGTTTATGGCCCTGCCCGTGGCCAAGGCCCTTTCGCTCACCCTGCTGCGGGGCAAGCCCAGCGCGCCCTTCATCATGGAAATGCCCCCCTACCATCTGCCCACCCTGCGCGGCGTGCTGGCGCGGGCCATTGAACGGGTCTGGGTCTTCCTCAAAAAAATCTTCACCGTGGTCCTGGCCGTGGCTGTGGTCATTTTTGCCCTCATCAACTACCCCGGTCTTGGGGAAGAACGCATGGCCGCCTACAACCAAAAGGCCGACCAGGCCATGAAGACCTTTCTGCGGGCCGTGGACAAGACCGCACTGGCCGGGCAGTTTGCCGTGGAGGATGTGACGCCCCTGCTGCTGTTTGAAGAAGCCCTCAAAGACGCCAAGCGCGGCGTTACGGACCAGGAGGCTTCAAAAGCCGTGGACGCCGTCTTTCAGGCCCGCAACCCCGTCTATTTCACCATTGCGCGTTCCGTGGGCAAGGACGGCAAAGCCCTGCGCCCGGCCCTGCGCAAACTCATCAGCCAGCGCAAACAGCTGCGCCGTGAATTGCGCGAAGACACCTTTGAGCACAGCGCCCTGGGCCTGGCGGGCAAGGCCCTGGAGCCCGTGACCCAATATGCGGGCTTTAACTGGAAAATCAATATTGCCCTGCTTTCCGCCTTTGCCGCCAAGGAAAACAGTGCCGCCACCCTGGGAGCCATCTACGGCCTGGATGGCGACGTCCCGGCCGAGGAAAGCCTGCGCGCGGGCGCCGCGGGCTTTGGCCCTCTGCACGCCCTGGCCCTCATGCTTTTCATGGCCCTGTACCCGCCCTGCGTGCCCACTTCGGTCATGGTGCGGCTGCAGTCCAATTCCACGGGCTGGATGCTCTTTTCCATCCTTTACCAAACCTGCCTGGGGCTGGCCGTGGCCACCCTGGTCTTTACCGGCGGAAGCCTGCTGGGGCTCACCGGCTGGCAGGCCATGTGGCTGTTCTACGGCCTGTGCGTGGCCCTGACCATTGTCATGGGCATGGTCCCCGACCCGGCTCCTGCGGCAGGCGTAAAACCCAAAACGCCCGTTGCGGCATAACATCTTCAAGGAGGATATGATGAAAAACCTTTTTGCTGCGGCCGTGCTCGGCCTGCCCCTGCTGCTGGCCGGTCCGGCCCTGGCCCACAGCCCCCTGTGCAGCTGCTTTGACAACGGCGACGGCACCGTCACCTGCGAGGGGGGCTTTTCCGACGGCTCTTCGGCCGCGGGCGTGAAGATGCTGGTGCTGGACGGCAGCGGCAAAACCCTCATCGAGGGCAAGATGAACAAGGACGGCGAATACAGCTTCAAAAAGCCCGCCGGGGCCTACAAGGTGCTTTTTGATGCCGGTGAAGGCCACAAGGTGGAAGTGGACGGCGCCAAGATCGTCCAGTAATTTTTTGCGTCACAACGGATATTGAAATCCAATTTCTAACGGAGGTTTCATGAAAAGCGTCAAAACCCTGATTCTGGCCGGACTTTTGTCCCTTGCGGCCGCGCCCGCCTACGCGCACTTCATGATGGTCTACACGCCGGAAATTGCCAAGTCCGAAGCCGGCGACCTGGACTTCCGCATTGTCTTCACCCATCCGGCCGAAGCCGGCCACACCATGGACATGGGCGGGGTGAAGGAGTTCTACGCCATGTACCAGCGGGGCGACAACGCACCCAAGAAAATCGACCTCTTGCAGACCTTGAAGCCCATTACCTGGAAAAACCCCGAATCTTCCGGCCCGGCCTTTGCCGCGCGGGTGCCCCGCAAAGAAATCCGCTCCATGGGCGACTACACCTTTGTGATGGTGCCCGGCTATTATTATGAAAAGGAAGAAGAAGTCTACATGCAGCAGATCGCCAAGCTGGTGGTCAACGTGGGCGGCATCCCCGGCAACTGGAACGCCGCCCTGGGTCTGCCCTGCGAAATAGTGCCCCTCATCAAGCCCTACGGCCTCTGGACCGGCAACGTATTCAAGGCCCGCGTGCTTTCCGGCGGCAAGCCCGTGCCCAACGCCGAGGTGGAAGTGGAGTACATGAGCCACATGCCCGACCTCAAGGCCAATGCCATGCCCAAAAAGGGCAGCGTCACGTATCCGCATGACGCCTTTGTCACCCAGACCATTTTTACCGACGACCAGGGCTACCTGACTTTCGGCATTCCCAAAGCCGGCTGGTGGGGCTTTGCCGCTCTGGGCGTGGGCCCGGACAAGGAATACAAGGGCAAGGAACTTTCCCAGGACGCCGTTATCTGGGTTAAAGCCGTGGATATGAAGTAAGCGCGCGTTCGGCCTGAACGCAGCAGACCCGGCGACAAACAGGGCGCGGACAGTCTTGCGACATCCGCGCCTTTTGTCGTCTGCCGCCTGACGCTGGTACGGCCGCAGCGCCGCAGCAAACCCGCCGGCAAAGGCCGGGCCCTCAGTCGGCCCCGGCGCAGAGGCGCGCGCCGGGGCCGACGGCCTTAAAACAGGAAGTCTGTGGAAAGAAAGTGCGAACGCCGGTGGCGGAGGATGTCCGCCAGCAGCTCCTTATTGCGCGTCGAGCCCTTGGCCGCCACCAGCGTGCGGATGGAAAAAGCCCGCAGGGCGTCGCTTACGGAAAGCGTGCCCTCGGCCGAGTCTTTGCGGCCGGTGAAGGGGAAGGTATCCGGCCCGCGCTGGCACTGGCTGTTGATGTTTACGCGGCAGACCTGGTTGACCATGGGGTCGATAAGGGCGGCCACGGCTTCGGGGTCCGTGCCGAAAATGCTGGCCTGCTGGCCGTAGGGCGAGGCGATGACCGCTTCTGTGGCCTCGGCCACGTCCGTGTAGGACACTACGGGGATTACCGGGCCGAACTGCTCCACGTTGTGCAGGCGCATACGCGCCGTGACGTCGGCCACCAGGGCCGGATAGTAGAGGGTGCGTTCGGCCTGGCCACCGTGGGGGTTGGCCACGCGCGCGCCCAGGGCCAGGGCGTCGTCCACCAGACCGCGCAGTTCGTCCACCTTGCCGGGCACGGGCAGGGGCGTGATTTTGACGCCGGGCTTCCAGGGCGCGCCCATAGGCAGGGCGGCGATGGCCTCGCCGCAGCGGGAAAGAAACTCCTCCATGCGCGAGGCGTGCACATAAAAGATTTTGAGGGCCGTGCAGCGCTGGCCGTTAAAGGTCAGTGCGCCGGTAACGGCCTCGGCCACGGTCAGCTCCATATCGGCGCAGGGCAGGACGATGGCCGCGTTTTTGGCGTCCAGGCCCAGCACGCAGCGCAACCGGTGGGGCAGGGGGTGGTTGCGGCGCAGGGCGTCTGCGGCGCGGCTGGAGCCGATAAAGGCCAGCACGCTGATGCGCCCCGAAGACAGGGCCGGGATGGCCACCCGGCGGTCACCGAAAAGGATGTTCACCACGCCGGGAGGGAATGCCTGGGCAAAGGCCTCCAGCAGGGGCGCATAGAGCAGCTTGCCGATGCGCGGCGTTTTGACGATGACCGGGTTGCCCATGATCAGGGCGGGAATGAGGGTGGTGAAGGTTTCGTTGAGCGGATAGTTGAAAGGCCCCATGCAGAGTACCGGCCCCAGGGGCGCGCGGCGGATCTGGGCGTAGATGCCGCTTTCAATGACGAAGCGGGACGAGGCCCGGTCCAGATCCTTGAGGGCGTCCACCGTAGCGCGCAAGTAGGCCACAGTGCGGTCAAACTCGGCCCGGCAGTCCTCCAGGGGTTTGCAGATCTCCCAGACCATGAGGCGCACCACCTGGTCGCGCACGGCCGTCATGCGTTGGGCAAAGTCCTCCACATGGGCGATGCGGTCCTCTACCCGCATGGTGGGCCAGACGCCCCGGCCGTTGTCCCAGGCCCGTTCCACGGCGGCCACGGCCTCCAGGGACTCGGCTTCGGTCAGGGCGGGGCAGCTGCCGATGACGTAGGGTTCGCCGTCCACATAGAGGGGCGAAACCACCTCTCGCGTGGGGCCATTCCATTCACGCAGTTCGCCGCCCACAAGGTAGCGGCGTTCGTCCAGCCGGGGCTGGCGGCAGTCCGCGGGGATATCCAGAGCATCGGGACTGATCTGACCGGGAAGCGTGGTCGTGAGCATAGGCCCTCCTGGCGCGGGCGGCGTGCCTCCGTCCTTGCGCGCGTATTTTTTCACAGGATACGAGGGCGCGCGGCGGGCGTCAATGCGGCCTTTTCCGGGCGCGGCCCAGGCCGCTTTGCAGCGGCCGCTTGCCGCCCGAAGCCGCATGAGCTATGGTTTCTCAACGCCCACGGGCGAAAAACAAGGCGGATGTATGACTCAGGAATGTCCCTGCGGCAGCGGCAAGGCCCTGTCCCAGTGTTGCGGCCCTTACCTGAAAGGCGCTGCCTGGCCCCAAGATGCGGCAAGCCTTATGCGCTCCCGCTACACGGCTTACGGCTTGGGCCAGTTTGACTGGCTGGTGGAAAGCACTCACCCGGACCACCGGGAGGACGTGACGGTGGAACGGCTGGCCCGCTCGGCGGAAGGCGTGCACTGGCTGCGTCTGGACATTGCGGCCACCCGCACGGACGTGCCCTCCGAAGACAGCGCGCAGCCCCACGACGAAGTGGATTTTTACGCCTATTATGAGCTGGAAGGCGTGCCCCGCCAGCTGGCCGAGCGCAGCGCTTTCAGCCGCAAGGACGGCAAACTGTACTATGTGGGCGGCGTGCCCCTGCGGCCAGAGGGGTACCGTCGGGCCGAGGCCAAGGTGGGCCGCAACGATCCTTGCCCCTGCGGCAGCGGCAAAAAGTACAAAAAATGCTGTGGGGCGGCCGCCTCTTGAGCACCGCCGACGCCCGCCCGCGCAGCCCGTTGCTGGCCGTGCGGCGCTTTTGCCTGGCCTGTCAGGGCGACGCGCCTTCGGCCGTGCGCGCCTGCGCCGACACAGCCTGCTCCCTGTGGCCCTGGCGCTTGCCGGAGGCTCCCAAGGGGCCGGAGGCCGCCCGCGCCGTGCTGCGGGCCGTGCGTCGGCAGTGTCTGGCCTGCGCCGGCAGCCGGGCCGAGGTGCGCAGCTGCGCCGCGCGGGAAGGCTGCCCCCTGTGGCGCTGGCGCTTCGGGGTGCGGCCGCAAACCTATAAGGCCGTGCGGCGGCGGTTTTTTGCTCCCAAACCCTTGCGGCTGCTGTGACCAGCCGGACGGCGCGGGGCCTGACGCCCGTTGCGCCGGAGGAGGTTGCCATGTCCCATCTGCTCGAATGGTCCAGAGCTTACACCCACCGGCTTAACCCCGTGGACGCCGCGCCTTTTGCGGCCCGTGCGCCGGAGCTGGCCCAGCGTCTGGCCGAAGAAACGGCCGCCGGCCGACTGCCTTTTCTGAACATGCCCTACCGGGCAGCCCTGGAGAAGGAAATGGCCCCCCTTCTGCCGCGCATCAAGGGCTACCGCCACATGCTGCTGTTGGGCATAGGCGGGTCCGCCCTGGGCGCGCGCGCCATGCAGCAGGCCTTTGCCCCCGGTCAGGACGGCCCCGGCCATCCGGGCCCCTGGCTCTGGATAGCGGACAATGTCTGCGCCGAACGTTTTGAGGCCCTGCTGCACAGTTTGCGGCCTGAGGAAACCGTGGTGGTCTGCGTAAGCAAGTCCGGCGGCACCATTGAAACCGTGTCCCAGTACCTGCTGGTCCGCGACTGGCTCAAGAGTGCCCTGGGCGCAGCCTGGAAGGACCAGATGATCCTGGTCACGGACGCGCGCAAGGGCTATCTGCGGCAAGAGGTGCAGAAGTACGGGCTGGCTTCGCTGGAAGTGCCGGACTATCTGGGCGGGCGGTATTCCGCCCTTTCGGCTGTGGGGCTGTTGCCCGCCGCTTTCCTGGGCATCGACTGGCAGGGCCTGCTGGACGGCGCGGCTGCTGTGGCCGCTCCCCTGCTGGAAAAACCGGCCGACCTGGCGGCGCACCCTTCCTTTGCCCTGGCCTGCTGGGCCAAGGCCCTGGAGGACGCGGGCTACGATCAGCTGATCTTTTTTTGCTATATTCCCCAGTGGGCCGCCTATGGGGACTGGTTCGCACAGCTCTGGGCCGAAAGCCTGGGCAAGGATGGGCAGGGCAGTCAGCCGGTGCCGGCCACGGGCGTCACGGACCAGCATTCCATCAACCAGATGTTTCTGAGCGGTCCGCGCAACAAGGCTTGCCTGTTTCTGACCTGTCAGGACCAGGCCCAGGGGCGCTCCTTCGGCATGGACGTGCCGGAGCAATGGGCCTGGCTGCGCGCCAAGCCTTTCGGCAGCCTTCTGGAAGCCGAGGGGCTGGGCACGCGCATGGCCCTTTGTCAGAGCGGCGTGCCCCTGGTGCACGTGGACATGCACGACGCCAGCCCCCGCGCCGCCGGCTCGCTTATGCTGCTGCTGGAGGCCGCCACCCTGCTTACCGGCTGGCTCATGGGCGTAAACCCCCTGGACCAGCCCGCCGTGGAGCTGGGCAAGCGCCTGGCCAACGCCCGTCTTGGCGCGCCCGGCTATCCGGAAGAGGAAGCGGACCTTGCGGCCTGTTTGGCCGCTCCCCGGCAGGAACAGCCTTTTTGACGCGGCGCTCTGGCCCAACCTGGCCCGGCCTGGCCCGGCCGGGGCGGTGGCGTTGCCGCACAGGCGTCCCGGTAAAGGGCGTCCGGCGCGGCATCCTTTCCGAAAGGCGTCCGGCCGGTCGTGCAGCCCGCGGCGCCGTGCGTTGTAATCCGTAAGGAAAAACGTCTGGGCGGGGGTTCCTGCGGCGTGCAGGGCCCCCGCAAAAGCGATATACCAACCGGCAACCCCCCACGAGTTATGTTCAGATTTAAAAAAACGAAAGCGCCGGAGGCGGCGCGACAGGGCGGGGACGGCGCACCCCAGGTCGATGCGGAAAGCGCCTTGCCGGGGTATGCCCGCACCCTGTCCTGGCTGTCGCTGGCTGTCATTTTGTTGACCAGCCTGGGGCTTTCGTTCTTTATTTCCAATTCCGCGCGGGAAACCCTGCTCACCCGCCAGCAGGAGTTCGCCCGGCTGTTGGGGCAGAATCTGAACAGTCAGATTTTTCGAAGGTTTGCCCTGCCCACTATCTTTGCCTACGGGCGCATTGCTCTGCGCCAGCCGGAGCAGTATGAACGCCTGGATCAGGTGGTGCAGTCCGTAATCCACGGTCTGCCGGTAGAGAGGCTGCGCATCTATGATTTTTCGCGGGTGGTGGCCTATTCCACCAGCAAGGAGGATGTGGGCCGGGCTGGGCTTTCGCCGCCCTATCTGGACGATATCCTGCAGGGGGGCGCGCCGCGCTCGGAGATCATTTCCACCATCCCGGCCTGGCAGGCCCCCTTCCGCCTGCCTTTGAGCGAAGGCGCCTTTGTGCTGCGGGTGCTCTATCCCCTGCGGGGCGAGAGCCTGCGCCCCGGTGAGGCGGCCCCGGTTATGGGCGCGCTGGAGCTGACCCAGGACATTACGGGCGACTATGAGCAGGTGCTGACCTTTCAGGGCATTATTGTGGTCATGTGCCTGCTTTCCTCTGTAGTTATGTTTGCGCTGCTGCTCATGCTCATCCACCGTTCCGAGCGGGTGCTGGCCGCGCGCATGCACAAAAACCGCATGCTGGAGAACGAAATCCACAGTAACGAGCGTCTGGTGAGTATGGGGCGGGTGGTGGCCAGCATTGCGCACGAAATCCGCAATCCGCTGGGCATTATCCGTTCCAGCGCGGAGCTTTTGCAGCGCCGCACGGACAAGGCCGATGCGGGCACGCGTCGCATTCTGGGGGCCATCTATGATGAGGCCGTGCGCCTTTCCCAGACCGTCAATGACTTTCTGGACTACGCCCGGCCCCGTCAGCCCAAGCAGGATCTGGTGGATGTGGGTCTGGTGCTGGACCAGGTGCTGGCCTTCCTGGAAGGGGAAATGGGCCGGTGTGGCGTGAGCGTGCAGCGCCAGTGCGCGCCGGGCCTGTTTGTGCACGGCGATAAGGATTTGCTGTATCGGGCATTTTACAATATCCTGGTCAACGGGCAGCAGGCCATGGAGGGCCCCGGCACGGTGCGCATCGTCAGCCGCGCGGAGCCGGACGGCCGCGTCTGCCTGGAATTTCTGGATTCCGGCCCAGGGTTCGACCCCGCCATTTTGCCCAATCTGCTGGACCCCTTCTTTACCACCAAGGATGGCGGCACCGGGCTGGGCCTGCCCATTGTGCAGTCCATTATCACCAGCCACGGCGGGTCAATCGCGCTGGAGAACGGTCCCGAAGGCGGTGCGCTGGTGCGCGTGCTGTTGCCGAGGGCCACACCCGCGCACGGGAAGACGTAATGAGTGAAAAAGCGCATATTCTGGTTATCGACGACGAAAAAAATTATCTGCTGGTGCTTCAGACCCTGCTGGAGGACGAAGGCTATACGGTGACCGCCATCAGCGACCCGGAAACAGCTCTGGCTTTTCTGGAAGAAAGCGAAGTGGATGCCGTGGTCACGGATATGAAGATGCCCAGGGTTTCGGGGCGGCAGGTGCTGGAAAGGGTCAAGAAAAACTGGCCTTACATTCCGGTGCTGATCATGACGGCCTTCGGTTCTATTGAGAGCGCCGTGGAAGTCATGAAGTACGGTGCTTTTGACTACATCACCAAGCCCTTCTCCAATGACGAACTGCTGCTTTCCATCCACAATGCCGTGGAGCTTTCGCGCGCCCACCGCCAGTACCGTCTGCTGCAGGAGGTCATGGAGGACCGCTATGGTGTGCACAAGATTGTGGGCCGCAGCAAGGCCATCCGCGACGTGCTGCTCATGGTGGAGCGCGCCGCGCCCAGCCGCTCCACGGTGCTGATTACCGGAGAGTCGGGCACGGGCAAGGAGCTGGTGGCCCGCGCCATCCACTATACCAGCCCGCGCAAGGACAAGCCTTTTATATCGGTCAACTGCATGGCCCTGAACCCCGGCGTGCTGGAAAGCGAGCTCTTCGGGCACGAAAAAGGCTCTTTTACCGGGGCGGTGGCCCTACGCCGGGGCCGTTTTGAGCAGGCCGACGGCGGTACGCTTTTTTTAGATGAAATAGCCGAACTGACCCCGGACCTGCAGGTCAAGCTGCTGCGCGTGCTGCAGGAACGGCGCTTCGAGCGTGTGGGCGGCGGTGAGGAAATTGAGGTGGACATCCGCGTGGTGGCCGCCACCAACAAAGATCTGGCCTCCCTGGTAGAGAAGGGCTCCTTTCGCGACGACCTCTACTACCGGCTCAATGTAGTGCAGATACCTCTGCCGCCCCTGCGGGAACGGCGGGAGGACATCCCCCTGCTGGTGGCCCATTTTGTGGAAAAGGTCTGCAGCGAAAACAATATGACGGCCAAAACCTTCAGCACCGAGGCCCTCAATTATATGACCGGCTATGAGTGGCCCGGCAATATCCGCCAGCTGGAAAACGTGGTGGAAAGTTGTCTGGTGCTGGTGCCCGGCAATGTCATCCCGGTGGACAGCCTGCCCGCGGAAATCCGTGACGAGGAATCCCAGTTCAAAAGCGCCGTAGACCTTTTGCCCGTGCAGCTGGATCTGGCCGACACTCTGGAAAAAATCGAAGCGGCGCTCATCCGCCGGGCCCTGGTGCGGGCGGATCTGGTGCAGGTCAAGGCAGCAGAATTTTTGGGCATTTCTAAAAGTCTGCTGCAGTATAAGCTGAAAAAATACGGCATTACAGGCCATTAAACTGTAAAATTGGCGCAGGAGCGGTGCGGGGCTCAACCCGGCTTTGGTGGGCGGCCCCCGTGCGCTCTTTACATGCTGAAAATTTTGGAATAGGTTGAACAACCAATCTAATTCTTCTGTTCTGTCGTTTGTGGGTTGTTTCGTTGCGCTGCAGGCGGTATCCCAGTTTGCTGGTCTGTCCGGCAGGGCGCGTTCGCCTGACGATTGTTTTGATCCCGGCGCGAACCGCGTTTTTGTCCTTGGCGGACCACTGCGGTTGTGCCGGGGCCGTGGGCAGGCAGAAGATTGCAGAAAAGAGGATCCGCAATGGTCAGCACCAACAGCAAGAGCGGCCGCGCTCCGGCCGTACGCGGCCGCAGACGCAGCATCCAGCGACCGCGCGTGCATACGGAAGTTTTGTCCTGCCTTTTGGAGGACATTCAGTCCGGAGTTTATGCCGTGGGGCAGAATCTGCCTTCGGAACGGGAACTCATGGATGAATTCGGCGTGGGGCGGCCCGCCGTGCGCGAGGCCCTGGCGGCCTTGGCGCGCATGGGGCTCATTGAGGTGTCGCCAGGCCTGCGGGCGCGGGTCTGCCGGCTTACCCTGCAGCCGCTGCTGCGTGAAATGCGTGCCACTTTGGATATCTATTCCAATTCCGCCGAGGGTTGGCGGCAACTGCACGACGTGCGCTTGTTTTTTGAGGCGGCGGTGGTGCGGCACATGGCCCGCACGGTGACGGATCAGCAGCTGGCCGTGCTGCAGGAGATGCTGCAGAACCAGCGCCGCCTGCTGGACGCCTCTGAAATCCGGGCCTTTGCCGAGGCGGACATTGATTTTCACCGTTATCTGGTGGAGTGTGTGGGCAACAGTTTTCTGGGCTTGCTGGCCGATGGCTTTGCTGGCTGGCTCATCACGCCGCTTTATGCCTCCATGCAGGTGCGGCGGCAGAGCGAGCGCTCCTATCGGGCGCATCTGGCCGTATTTGAGGCTTTGCAGAAGCGCGATTCCGACTTGGCCGAGGCGGCCTTGCGCGTCCATCTGGAGGAAATGCGCGATATTTATCAGGTGGACGTTATGGCCGCGCCTGAAAAGCCGGCAGCCCCCGGCGACGGAGAGGCATAGCGGGCGCTTTTGGCGCATCCGACCAGAGCATTTAACACTTGAAATGCTCGCTTACGGCAGGCAAAAGCCTGCCTTCTCGCATTTCGTGGCAAGGATTTTCAAGAAAATCCTTGCAGAGCAGTTAGCTCATTTCATTCGCTAACTGCTCCAGACAAAAGGCAGACGGGTTTTCCCGTCTGCCTTTTGTTATTCAGTGAGGTTGTGGTTCCGAAGGCGGCTTTGTGTCTTGCGCAGCGCCTTCCCCCACAAACCGCAGGTTTTCTTACGCCCAGAGGATCAGGCCGGTTTCCAGGGGGTTGGCCAGGGCCGGATGCACGGGCAGAATGCGGATGCCGTAGCGGTAGTGCCCGCTGTGGGCGGGTATGTAGCTGGCGGCGTAGTTCATGCCGTCTTCGCCGTGGTCGGCGTGGCGCTGTTCCAGGCGCAGCACTTCGGGTTTGCTGACAAAGTTGCCGTTGGGCAGGGCCTGGCCGATGACCAGCTGGACCAGAATTTCTTCGGGTTTCATGCTGCCCAAGTGCATGTGCAGGCGCACGCTGACGGGTTCGCCGCAGAGCATAGTATTATTTTCCAGGCCGCTGACGATGATTTCCTCCACCTTGACGGTGCCGAAGCGGGTGGCCAGGTCGGCCTTCCAGGCGGCCAGGGCGCGGCAGGCGGCCCAGTCGTTTTCGGCCAGCATGTTGCGGCGGCGGGCGGCGCGCAGGTAGTACTGGCGCAGGTAGTCGTTGAGCATGCGGTTGGTGCTGTACATGGGGGTGAGGCTTTTGAGGGAACGCTTGGAGAGGCCGATCCAGCGGGCGGGCAGGCCGGTGGCGTCACGCTCGAAGTAGAGGGGCAGGACGTCGTTTTCCAGCAGGGTGTAGAGGGCTTCGGCGTCGGCGTAGTCGTTTTGTTCGCTGCTGGGCAGTTCTGTGGTGACCACGGGGCCGATGGTCCAGCCGTTCTGGCGGTTGTAGCCTTCGCACCACCAGCCGTCGGATATGCTCAGGTTCACGCCGCCGTTGACGGGCAGTTTCATGCCGCTGGTGCCCGAAGCCTCGTGGGGGCGTCGGGGAGTATTGAGCCAGACGTCGCAGCCTTGGGAGAGCAGGCGGGAAACGGCCAGACTGTAATTTTCCATAAAGAAGACGCGGCCCAGGAAGCGTTCGTCGCGGCAGACGTGCAGCACCTCCTGAATGAGGTTGATGCCGGCCTCGTCCGCAGGGTGGGCCTTGCCGGAAAAGACCAGAATGACGGGGCGGTCGGCCTTGCCCATGATGCGGAGCAGACGTTCCAGGTCTGCAAAGATGAGTGTGGCGCGTTTGTAGGGGGCAAAACGCCGGGCAAAGCCGATAACCAGGGTTTCGGGGGTAAGCAGGTGCTCCATGCTTTTGCGCTGGGCCGTGGTGAGGTGGAAGAGCTCAGCAAAGTGGGGGATGCTGCTGCGCAGGGCTTCCAGCAGGGCTTCCTTCTGGTGCATGCGCGCGGCCCAGTAAACGTCGTCGGGTATCTGGTCCACGCGGTTCCAGACCGGGTCTTCGGGCGGGGCCTGCAGCCAGTTGGGGCCCAGGTGCTGCAACAGCAGCTCGTGCATCCAGCTGCCCACGTAAGAGGGCGTGTGCACGCCGTTGGTCACGTAGCCGATGGGGGTTTCGGCCAGGGGCAGGCTTTTCCAGAGATTGTTCCACATGTGGCGGGAAACCACGCCGTGCAGGCGGCTCACGCCGTTGGCCCAGCCGGAGAGGCGCAGGGCCAGGACGGTCATTTCAAAGGCGCTGCAGTCCCCGCCCTCTATCTGCCCCAGCTGCGCGAACTGCGGCCAGGAGAGCCCCAAGCTGGCGGCCATGCCGTTGAAGTAGCGCTGCATGAGCTCCAGAGAGAAGGCTTCGTTGCCTGCGGGCACGGGGGTGTGGGTGGTGAAGAGGGTGTTGGATCGCACGCGCTCCAGGGCCTCGGCAAAGGCCATGCCTGACGCCATGTTGTCTCTGAGGCGCTCCAGAGCCATGAAGACGGAGTGCCCTTCGTTCATGTGGTATACGCCGGGCAGGATGTTCAGGATGCGCAAGAGACGCATGCCGCCCATGCCCAGGACCATTTCCTGCAGGAGGCGCACCTCGCGGTTGGCCTCGTAGAGCCGGTCGGTAATATGGCGGTCTTCGTCGGTATTGCGGCGGGTGTCCGTATCCATGAGGTAGAGGGTCACGCGGCCCACCTGCATTTTCCAGACGTGGGCAAAGAGGATGCGCCCCGGCAGTTCCAGATGGACGTAGAGGGGTTCGCCCGCCGCGTCCTGCACCAGGGTGATGGGCAGGCGGGCAAAGTTGTTGACGGGGTACTGGGCCACCTGACGGCCGTTGGCGTCCAGCACCTGGGTGAAGTAGCCGTTTTTGAACAGCAGACCTACGCCCACCAGGGGCAGGGCCAGATCGGAGGCGGACTTGAGGTGGTCGCCGGAAAGTACGCCCAGACCACCGGAATAGATGGGGATGGATTCGTTGAGGCCGAATTCCGTGGAAAAATAGACAATGGGGCGCTCCGGCGTGATGTTGGGGTCGGGGCTGCGTACGGGTTCGGCCATATAGGCGTCAAAGGCGGCGATCACTTCGGCATAAAGGTCCATATATTCCTGGTTGGCGCAGAGCTCCTTGAAGCGCTCCGGTGTGGCCTCCTCAAGCATTTGCAGCGGGTTGCGGCAATCTTCCCACAGGGGCGGGTTCAGGGCCATGAACAGGGCCTTGGCCTTGTCGTGCCAGCACCACCAGAGGTTGCGGGCCAGGTCGCGCAGGCGGGTCAGTTCCTCCGGCACTTCGGCCACGGCCATGACGGGCCGCAGGAAGGGCGTAGCCGAGCAAGAGGCCGTGAGTACGCGGGTCAGGGCCGTGTGCCCGGCATCGTGGTCCGCCCGCACGGCGGCTTTTTTGAGGGCCAGGGTAAAGGCCTCAAGGTAGTTGGCAAAAAAGTGGTTCCAGGAGCTCAGTTCGGCCAGGCGGCGGGCTTGCCGGCGCCACTGGGGCCGCTCGTCGGCCGGGCAGGTGACGGCCTTGAGCATGTATTCGTGCAGCACGGCCACGCTCTGCTCAAAGTTCATGCCGCGACGGGGCATGATGCAGACGCCGGGGTGACGCTCCGCCGATTCCTGCAGCTGGTCACGCGCCCACATGCCGAAGCCGGAAAGGTCCGTGGTCAGGGTGGGCACGGACCAGGCCGCGCTTTCCTGCGGGGTGTAGCCCCAGGGTTCGTACCAGGAGGGGAAGAAGCCCGTGTCGCAGGCGGCCAGCACCTGCTCGTAGGGCAGGTTGAGGAAGCCGTCGCTGCCGTCCAGCATGGCGGGCACAAAGATGACCTTGACGCGCCGGTCCGGGGCGTTGTCCAGGCCCAGGCGGCGGCAGGCATTGATGATGGGGTCTTGCGGGGCGTTCCAGACAAAGTGGGTGCAGAGGAAAGGCTTGCCATTGTCGTTGGCCTGGGGGTCGCCCGAAACGGCGGCGGGGTTCACGCCCGTGTGCCCGCCCATGACCAGGCAGAGGGCCAGTACGGAGGCCTCCGTGCCGGCCAGGTTTTTGTCGGCGCGGGCCAGGGCTTCCAGAAAGACGTCTACGCCCTTGTTGTGCATTTCGTAGCGGCCGGAGATGACGAAGATGCGGGTGTGTTCCGGCAGGCTGCAGCGCAGAAATCGTTCTGCGGCGGCCAGTACGCGGACGCGTTTTTCCTGCGGGGCGTCGCGCTGTTCGGAGTAGTCGGGAATGACGCGCAAATCCAGGCCGTTAGTGGTGATGACGTCGGGCTGGCGGCCCAGAAAGACCACGGATTCCTCGCCGGTGATGGGGCTTACTGTGGTGAAGGCGTCGGCCTCGCGGGCGCTGGCGCTCTCCATGGACCACTTGGCCGTGATGTTCAAGCTGGCGGCCTCATTGGCGGGATTGATGGTGCGCATGTTGCTGTAGATGTCGCGGCCGGTGCCGGCCAGGGCGCGGCCCAGCATGGTGGCGTGCGTGGTGAAGACCGTGCCTACCTGCGGGGCCAGGCGCTTGAGCATGAGCAGGCCCGCGCCGCACATCCATTCGTGGAACAGGGCCACGGAGCGGCCTTCCATAGGGCTGACGTGGTTTTCGTGGATGGCGGCCACCACCTCGCCGCAGGCCGTGGCGAACATAACGGGTTCGATATAGTCCCAGCCGCCGGAAAGGGAGTCTACGCCGTAGTTTTTCCACAGTTCGTAGAGCAGCTGGTTGCTGGCGTAGCGCTTGGCAAAATCCACCAGAATAACCTTGGGGCGGCCGGGGATGTTCCAGCGGCCCAGGCGGCATTTGAGGTCTTTGGTGGCCAGGGCCATGCGCAGGGAATCCCAGATATGCTCGTCCGTTTCTTCAAAGCCGGGGTTCTGCTGCAGGGCGGGGCCCAGGAGAAAGTAGTCCTCGCCAAAGTGCTCCACGGCCTGCAGGGCCTTGCTGCTGACTACGGAATAGATACCGCCCACCTTGTTGCAGACTTCCCAACTGGTTTCAAACAGGGTGACCTGGGACGCGTCGAAATTCATGACAGCTCCTTTACAAGACAGCGATGCGCGATGTTTTTCCGCTCAAAGTGGGGATGTTCGACTTCCGGGGCCGCACGTCAGGGCCTGGTGACCGGTTTGCCGTTGCGCCGTCCCTTGGCGCTGGCGGCGTCCGCACCGGGGGCGGGTTTGTCGTGCCCGGCTTTGGCGCGGGCGGACCGGGCGCGGGACGCTTTGGCGCGGGCGGCGGCGTCCAGGCGCATTTCAAAGTCCGCCAGCACATTCATGTAAGTGATATAGGCGTCGTAGGGACTGCCGAAGGGATTGGGCCTGTCCGTCAGCGGGTGGGCAAACCACTTGGTGGACATGTGAGCGAAGTGGTCGGCAGTCTGCAGACGTTCAAAATCGTGGGCCAGTTCCGGGTCGGCGTAGCGGCGCACGCGGGGGGCCAGGCTGTAGAGGGCGTGGATGGCGTCCTTTTGCATATCGTTGCCCAGCCAGGTGGTGAGGTCGCGCCCTTCGTCCTCCCAGGAAAGAAACTGGGGCGCATCCACCTCGCCCACGGGATGTTGCGTTGCGCTCACTTCGGCCGGGGTGCTCCAGGTAAAGCCGTGGTCGGCCAGCAGGGCCTTGGGCAGGGTTTCCATAAAGTCAAAAATGCCCGTTTCTTTGCTGAAACGCAGGCCCAGCAGGTGGTAGTCGTTGCAGAGGGTGATGACCTGGGCCGAGCCTGCCAGCCCGTGGCACCAGGCGGCGAACTTGTCCGCCGTGAGGGGCCAGCCGCTCCAGGCGCGGTCGCCGAAGCGTCGCCCCATATCGGCGGAAAGGCTCGCGTTGCGCAGCAGCAGGGCCATTTTTGGCGTGCCCGCCGGGCTATAAAGGTAGTTGGGGCTGCGCCAGCCCAGCACATGATCCGCCCCTTCGGCCAGCACGGTTTTGAAGCCCAGACGGGGCAAGGCTGCGGCCAAGTCGTTATTGTAGATGCATTCCGTATGCTTGAAGCTCACGGGTTTGGCGCCGAACAGCTCTTGCAGGCGCGCGGCCTGGGCCCTGACCTGATGCTCAAATTCCTTGCCAGAATAGAGGAAGGCCAGGGAATGGGCGCTGGTTTCACCCAAAAATTCCACGCAGCCCGTGGCGGCCAGGGCCTTGAAGCTGTCCAGCACTTCGGGCGCGTACTGCTCAAAAAGGTCCAGGGCCGTGCCGGAAATGGAAAAGGCCAGACGGAAGGCGCCCTTGTAGCGGCGGATGAGCCGGAGCATAAGCTCGTTGGCGGGCAGATAGCAGAGGCGCGCTGCCCGCAGCAGGGTTTCGCAGTTGCGGTCGTCGTCTTCGTACAAAGAGTTCTGCCCCATGTCGAACACGGTGTAGCGGCGCAGCTGATAAGGCTCGTGAACCTCAAAACACAGGCAGAGAGCTGGCATCAGTGACCTCCGTAAAGATTGCGGTACACGGCCAGGAGTTGTTCGGCGGCATTTTCCCAGCGGATGGATTTCATTTCTTCCCGGCAGTTTTTGACCAGTTCGGCGGCCAGGCAGGGGTAGCGCAGCACGGCGCAGATTTTGTCGGCCATGTCGCGGGTGTCCCAGAAGTCGGCCTTGAGAGCGTGCTGCAGCACCTCGGCCACGCCGGACTGGCGTGAAAGCAGCACGGGTACGTCGTAGAGCATGGCCTCCAGCGGGGTGATACCAAAGGGCTCGGAAACCGAGGGCATGACGTAAAGGTCGCTCAGGGCGAACATGCGGTCCACATCTTCGCCGCGCAGAAAGCCCGCAAAATGAAAGCGCCGCCCTATGCGCAGTTGCCCGGCACGGCGGATGAGGCTGGGCAGCAGATCGCCGCTGCCGGCCATGAAAAAACGTACGTTGGGGATTTGCTGCAGCACCAGACGCGCTGCTTCCATAAAGTATTCCGGTCCCTTCTGAAAGGTAACCCGGCCCAGAAAGAGCACCCGCTTTTCATGCCGGATGCGCGGCGGGATGGCGTAGTGCTTTTCCGCCTCGTGCCGGGCCACAGCATTGTGCACCACCACGATTTTTTCGGGCGGGATGCCGTAGCGCTCCACAACTGTTTTGCGGGTCAGGCGGCTTACGGCCACCACCACGTCGGCGGCCAGCATGCCCGCACGTTCCAGCCCGGCCACCTGTTCGTTAATGTTTTCGCCGCTGCGGTCGTATTCCGTAGCGTGGATGTGGACCACCAGAGGCTTGCCCGTAAGGGCCTTGGCCAGCATGCCGGCGGGGTAGGTCATCCAGTCGTGGGCGTGGATGACGTCAAAATCCTCCCGCAGGGCCAGGGTGGCGGCCAGGCGGGCGTAGCGGCGCACCTCGGTCATGAGGTCCGGGCCGTAGCCGCCGCGCAGGGCGTAGGTTCGATTGCCGCTTTTGACAGGCGCGTCCGTAAGCGTTTCCCGGCTTTGGCGGCGCAGCTGCCCCAGCGCTTTGGCATAGCCGCCGGGCGTGAGGTAGGGGGTGAGGGGGCTGTCCAGGGGCAGGTAGCGGATGCTTTGCCGCCAGATTTCTTGTCCGGCCCAGGTGAGGCGTTCTTCCGTCTCTGGGCTGATAGGCGTGCCGGAGGCCTCCACAAGCCGCAGAAAACCGTTTTGTTTTGCCGCTTCTTTGGCGTGGGGCAGCACAAAAGTGATTTCCACGCCTTTTTTGGCCAGCGCCTGGGTCATGCCGTAGCAGGCTGTGCCCAGACCGCCGCTGATGTGGGGGGGGAATTCCCAGCCGAACATGAGCACACGCATGGCAACGTCCTCACAGGGCCGAGCGCGGGGCGGCGTCTGTGCCGCCGTGGGCCGCGCTCAGGTTCATAACCACACGGCAGACGCCCGCCGTATCGCCCGATGTGGGGTGGGCCAGGCGGTGCGCCGCCCGGCGTTCCCACTGATCCACCACGTCCGGGGCCGCCGCGCGCAGCCGCAAAAGCAGGCGCAGGCATTCGGCCACGCTCCAGGCCTGGGCTATGCAGCCGTTGGGCGCGTAGGGCGGGGAACCGTCAAAAACTTCTGAAATGCTGCCCAGACCGGCGTCGGTAAGGTGATCGCAGTAGAGGGGGGTGAGCGTTTCCAAAAGACCCTGCACCGCGCCTTCCACATCCCAGGCCGTGCGCAGCAAGGCGTCGCCGTAATGCCCCAGCAGCCAGGGCCAGACCGTGCCCTGGTGGTAGGCCCCGTCGCGTTCCGCCGGGCCGCCCGCATAGCGCCCGCAGTAAGCCGCATCGTCCGGGGCCAGGGTGCGCAGTCCGTAGGGCGTGAGCAGCTTGTTGCGCACGCACTCCACCACTTGGGCCTGAAAGTCTTCCGCCAGGATGGGGTAGGGCAGGGAAACGGCAAAGATCTGGTTGGGGCGCACGCTGGCGTCCAGTCCGCAGCCGGGGCCGCAGCCGGGGCCGCAGCCGGGGGCATTCTCGCCTCCTTCCCCGCGCCAGACGTCGCCCAGGTGCCCGCCGCCTTCCGGCGTCCAGAAGCGCTGCAAAAAGGTCTGGCGCATGTCGCGCAGCAGTGCATCCCCGGCCGGTTCCGATGCATGAAAGCGCCGGGCCAAGGAGTCCGCAAAGGCCAGCAGATTGTACCACAGGGCGTTGACCTCCACGGGAAAGCCGTGGCGCGGCGTTACCGGGCGGCCGTTGACCTGCGCGTCCATCCAGGTGAGCTGGGTGTGGGCGTCGCCCGCGTGCAGCAGGCCCTGGGCATCCACATAAATGCCCTGACCGGGGCCTTTGCGGTAGCCCTCAATAATCGCCAGCAGGGCGGGCCAGGCGTTTTCGCGCACCCAGGCAAAGCCCGCCTCGCCGGCCGTACGGCAGAGGCTCTGCACGGCAAAACCATACCACAGGGCCGCGTCCACGGCGTTGTACGCGTGGTTGCCGTCGGCGGCGAACATGTTGGGCAAGAGGCCGTGGTGCAGGCTTTTGCCCAGCCGGGTCAGCACGGCCAGGCCGAAGTCCGTGCGGCCGGCTTCAAAGGTCAGGCCCGGCAGGCTGATGCAGGTATCCCTGCCCCAGGCTTCAAACCAGGGATAGCCGGCCACGACCTCAGACGCGCCCTGGGGCGTGGTGGTGCAGAATTGCCGTCCGGCCTGGGTCAGGTGCCCGGCCAGGCCGCCGCCTGCGCGGTGGGCCAGGGTGCGGGCGCGGCTTTCCGTCGTCCAGAGCGCGGCCAGATCGTCCGTGTGGGGGGCAATGCCTACCGAAAGGTAGACCTGGGCCCCGGCGGCCGGATCCGGCAGGGAAATTTCCAGAAATCCCGGCGTGAGAAGATCTTCGCTGGCTGGGAAGCCGCGTTCCGCCTCCTGAAAATATTCCACCTCGCGGTACCAGTCGGGCCAGGGGGTGAACCCTGCCCCGGCGCCCTGGCCGTCCGCGTTGCTTTGCCCTTGGGCGGACGCCCCCTGAACCTGAAAATAGAGCGGCGGCAGGCTGGCGTAGGGCTGGACGCTGAAGCCCCCCGGCAGAAGGACGGCGGCAAAGCGCGCCTGGGGGTTGGCTCTGGTGAGGGCGTGCATGGAGCGGCAGGCCAGCAGAGGCCGCAGGCGCAGACGCAGGGGCGGCAAATCCGCCGGACCGCGCAGGCTGTAGCGCAACACCAGACGGCTTGCGCCCCGGATGAGAAAAAGCTCCCGGTCCAGACGCACTTCGCCCACGCGGTAGGTCCACTGGGGCCATTGGTCCAGGCGGAAGGCCTCCTGATACTCGTGCCCGTGGGGATAGAGCTGGCCGGGGTGCTGGCGGGTGGAGAAGAAAAACTCTTTGCCGCCGCCCAGTACGGATTCCTCCAGGGCGGAGAGCAGCACATGGCGGCCGTGCGCGGTATTGACCACCAGCAGGCCGTGGTACTTGCGGGTATTGCAGCCCAGAATGCTGCCGGCGGCGTAATCGCCCCGGCCGTTGGTGAGCAGCCATTCCTTGCGCAGAGCCCGTCGGGTGTTCTGGCAGGCGGCCTTGTCGAAACTGAACCGCATGGGGCGCTCCTTGCCGGGGCTTGCGCGCCCGGCGGCCGTCAGGGTGGGGCGGTCGCCGCGACCAACCGCAGGGGCGTCCCGCGGGGGGGCACTCCGAAGCGGAAGGAAGGCTGGCGACCGCTCTGGCGGCGGGCCGCGTGGCTGCGGTAAGGCGGGAAAGAGGCGCAGCGAAACGCGGCGTCATAACCGGGCTGCGTGTCTGCCGTGACGTGCCCGGAATCGGCACGGCGGAGAGGGAGGGGAAAAACTGCCGACGTCAGATAGCGTGTCCGCAGTGAGAATTCCCCTTGTTTTCACTTGTATTCTACGGCAGTTTTCTTTACTTGTCGAGGTTTACCCCCTACGGAAAAGCGGAAAAGCGGTGCAAAAAGGCCGCGGACCGCAGGGGCTTTTGCTTTTTGCCGTTTTGGGTTAGGGTGGGGGTCTGTTCGCAACACGCATACCTGACGGGGGTGTTACATGAAAGGATGTGGCCGTTGGCTCGGGGCGTTGGCCCTGACCCTGCTGCTGCCGGCCGTGGCGCTGGCGGCGGACGTCAAGATCGGGCTCATGTGTCCGCTTACGGGCAAGTGGGCCTCCGAAGGCCAGGACATGAAAAACATCGTCAGCCTGCTGGCCGACGAGGTTAATGCCAAAGGCGGCGTCAAGGGCCGCAAAATCGAGCTGGTGGTGGAAGACGATGCGGGCGACCCGCGCACCGCCGCCCTGGCCGCGCAGAAGCTGGCCTCCTCCGGCGTGGTTGCGGTTATCGGCACCTACGGTTCGGCCGTGACCGAAGCCAGTCAGAGCATTCTGGACGAGGCGGGTCTGGTGCAGATCGGCACGGGCTCCACCAGCGTGCGCCTGACGGAAAAGGGCCTGCCGCTTTTTTTCCGCACCTGCCCGCGTGACGACGCTCAGGGACATGCCGCCGCCACGACCATTATCAAGGGCGGCTACAAGGCTGTGGCCCTGCTGCACGACAATTCCTCCTACGCCAAGGGCCTGGCCCAGGAAACCAAGGCTCAGCTGGACAAGCTGGGCGTGAAGGTGGTCTTTTACGACGCTCTTACCCCCGGAGAGCGCGACTACACGGCCATCCTCACCAAACTCAAGGCGGCTAAACCCGACCTGATTTTCTTTACCGGCTACTACCCTGAAACGGGCATGCTGCTGCGGCAAAAGAGGGAAATGGGCTGGAACGTGCCCATGATGGGCGGCGACGCCGCCAACCATCAGGATTTGGTCAAAATCGCCGGCAACGAAGCCGCCGAAGGCTACTTTTTTGTGAGCCCGCCCCTGCCGCAGGATATGGACACGCCCGAAGCCAAGGCCTTTCTGGATGCCTTCAAGGCCCGCTACCACGCGGTGCCCGTGTCCGTCTGGGCCGTGCTGGCGGGCGACGCCTTCAGGGCCATTGTGGGTGCGCTGGATGCCGGCCAGGACAAGCCGGAAGCCATGGCCGCATGGCTCAAGCAGCTCAAGGGCATGCCGGCCCTTTCCGGCGCGCTGGGCTTTAACGCCAAGGGCGACAGGGTGGGCGAGTTTTACCGTGTGTACAAGGTGGACGACAAAGGCCGCTTTGTGCTGCAACCCAAATAGCCACCGGCGGCTGTCCGCTGTCGGCGCGGTTGTGCGAGGCCCCGGTACACCGGGGCCTCGCCTTGCCAGCGCGGGCCCCGGCCCTACGCCGCCTTCCCGTGCCCCGCTGGCGGTCCGCCGTGCGGCCGGGCGCACCCAAAAAACATGGAACAATTCTTACAACAGCTTTTGAACGGCCTGGCCGTGGGGGGCATCTACGCGCTGGTGGCCCTGGGCTACACCATGGTCTACGGCGTGCTCAAGCTCATCAACTTTGCCCACGGCGACCTTTTTACCGTGGGGGCCTACCTGGGCCTGACCTTGCTGGTGAGCTGCAACCTGGCCGGGCTTTTGCCGCCCTTTCTGGCCGTAGGGCTGGTTTTTCTGATGGTGGCGCTGCTGGTGGCCCTGGTGGGCTACCTGCTGGAGCGCACGGCCTACCGGCCCCTGCGCAACGCCGGGCGGCTCTCCGCTGTGGTTTCGGCCCTGGGCGCGTCCATCTTTTTTCAGAACGCCATCATGCTCATCTACGGGGCGCGCTTCTACGTCTACCCGGACTATCTGCGGCCGGACTTCACCGTGCACCTGTTCGGCTTGGCCGTGCCCGGCGTGCGCCTCCTGGTCATCGCCGCCTGCGTGCTGCTCATGCTGGGTCTTTCGGCCTTTATCCAGCGCACCCGCACGGGCGCGGCCATCCGCGCCGTGGCCATTGACCCCGGCGCGGCGCAGCTCATGGGCATCAACGTGGACAGGGTCATCTCCTTGGTCTTTCTTATCGGCCCCGGCCTGGGCGGCGCGGCGGGCCTCATGGTGGGCATCTACTACGGGCAGATCGATTTTACCATGGGTTGGTCCTATGGGCTCAAGGCCTTTACCGCCGCTATCCTGGGCGGCATCGGCAACATTCCCGGCGCCATGCTGGGCGGCCTGCTGCTGGGCGTGGTGGAAGCCCTGGCCGCGGGCTATATTGCCATTGCCTGGAAGGACGCCATAGCCTTTGTGGTGCTGATCCTCATTCTCATTGTCCGGCCCACGGGGCTTTTGGGCGAACGCACGGCGGAAAAGCTATGAGCGCGCGCCGTTCTCCCTGGCTGTATATTCTGTCGGCCGTCCTGCTCTGCGCTCTGCCCCTGGTCTGCAACGCCTACTGGCTGGACGTCTGCGTGAGCATCGGCCTCTACGCCCTGCTGGCCCTTTCCCTCAACGTCATTCTGGGGCAGGCCGGCATCTTCCACATGGGGCACGCGGCGTTCTTTGCCGTGGGGGCCTATGCGACGGCCATTCTCAATACCGTCTACCATTGGCCCGTGCTCTGGGTCATGCCCCTGGCGGGCGCGGCCGCCGCTGTGGTGGCCCTGGTGGTGGCCCGTCCCATCATTCATCTGCGGGGCGACTACCTGCTTATTGTGACCATAGGCATTGTGGAGATAGTGCGCATTGCGCTCATCAACGATATTTTCGGTCTCACCGGCGGCTCCAACGGCATTTTCGGCATTGCCCGGCCGCGTTTTTTCGGCTTCAAAATCGTCAAAAGTCTGCACTTCTATTATTTGGTCTGGGGCATGGTGGGCGTGAGCCTGCTGCTCTTTTACGGCCTGTGGCACTCCCGCTTCGGACGTGCCCTCAACTACATCAAGGAGGACGACGTGGCCGCCGAAGGCTGCGGCGTCAACGTCACCCACTACAAGCTGGCCGCCTTTGTGCTGGGGGCCTTCTGGGCCGGCATGGCCGGCACGCTCTATGCCGCCAAAATGACCACCATCGCGCCGGAATCCTTCAACTTTATGGAATCTGTCATCATCTTTGCCGTGGTCATCCTTTCCGGCGGCAGCCAGATCGGCGTGCTCATCAGCGCTTTTCTCTTCATCGGCCTGCCCGAACTGCTGCGCGAATTTTCCAACGCGCGCATGCTCATCTTTGGTCTGGCCATGATGGTCATGATGGTCTGGCGGCCCCAGGGCCTGCTGCCCCCCCGGCCCCGGCGCTACCGCGTGACGCCGCCCCCGGACGGCCCCGCTGAACCGTCCGTCGCCCCTGCCGGGAGGCCCGTATGAGCCTCTTGCATTTGCAGCAGGTGACCAAGGTCTTCGGCGGGCTGGTGGCCGTCAACGATCTGACCTTCACCGTGGAGGCCGACAGCATCGTGGGCCTCATCGGCCCCAACGGCGCGGGCAAGACCACGGTCTTCAACTGCATTACCGGCAACTACACGCCGGAACAGGGTCGCGTCTTTTTCGACGGCGCGTCCATCGCCGGGCTGCGTCCCCACAAGGTGGTGGAGCTGGGCATTGCCCGCACCTTTCAGACTATCCGGCTGTTCGGCAAACTGCCCGCCCTGGAAAACGTCCTGGCCGGACGGCACTGCCGCATGCGCGCCGGGCTGCTCTCCTGTATGCTGCACACCGCGGCCCAGCGCCGCGAAGAACGCGCCGCCGTGGACCGTTGCATGGAGGAGCTGCGCTTTGTGGGCCTGGCCGACCACTACGCCGAGGCCGCCGGGGGGCTTTCTTATGGCAATCAGCGCCTGCTGGAGATCGCCCGCGCCCTGGCCTCGGACCCGCGCCTGATCATTCTGGACGAACCCGCCGGCGGCATGAACGACCAGGAAACCGCCGCCCTGGTGGAAACCATCCGCGCCATCCGCGACCGGGGCATCACTGTGCTGCTCATCGAACACGACATGCGCCTGGTCATGCAGATCTGCGAAAAACTGGTGGTGCTGGAACACGGCGCCATGATCGCCCAGGGCAGCCCCCAGACCGTGCGGCAGGATCCCGCGGTCATTGAAGCCTATCTGGGCGCGGACGACGGAGAGTGGTAAGCATGGCCCTGTTGCAACTGGCCGACGTGCGGGTACGCTACGGCAGTGTGGAAGTGCTGCACGGCGTTAACCTGCGCGTGGAAGAAGGCGAAATCGTCACCATCCTGGGCGCCAACGGCGCGGGCAAAAGCACCACCCTGCTTTCCATCAGCGGTCTGGTGCGCCCTTTTGCCGGCGAAATCCTTTTTGAGGGCCAAAACCTCCTGCGCCTGCCCAGCCACAAGGTGGTGGACCTGGGCATTGCCCAGTCCCCCGAAGGCCGCCGCGTCTTTGGCGTCATGAGCGTGCTGGAAAACCTGCGCTTGGGCGCTTTCTGCGTGCGCGACAAAGCCCGCAGCGAAAAGACCCTGGAGTGGATATTTGACCTCTTCCCCCGCCTGCTGGAGCGCAAGGACCAGCTGGCCGGCACCCTCTCCGGCGGCGAACAGCAGATGCTGGCCATCGGTCGCGCCCTCATGGCCCAGCCGCGCCTGCTCCTGCTGGACGAACCCTCTTTGGGCCTGGCCCCCCTGCTGGTGCGCTCCATCTTTGAAACCGTGCGGGCCATCAATAAACGCGGCGTTACCGTGCTGCTGGTGGAGCAAAACGCCCGCGCCGCCCTGCGCCTGGCCACCCGCGGTTATGTGCTGGAAGTAGGCAAGGTGGTGCGCGAAGACAGCGCCGCCAACCTGCTGGCCGACCCCGCCGTGCGCGAAGCCTATCTGGGAGGGTAGGGGAACCCCCTTTTTCCCCAGCGGCGTGATGCACTGCCTGGAGATGCCTATGTCCGCCGTCATGGCCTGTTATGTCTGCAGCTCCGGGGGCCTGGCCTTGGCCCGGCGGGTGGCGGCGGCGCTCACGAACGCGCCCCGGCCCGCCCCTGCTGCTGTATCCGGCCCTGCGGCGGCATCCGTTACACCTGCTGACGCCGTCATCCCCTCTCCATTCGGTTCTGATAAAGCTCTTTGTCGTCTTTATGCCCCCAGCCGCTTTTGTCCGGCGGACGCCAGCCCTTTTGACAGCCTGAGCGCCCTGCTGGCCGACACCTACCGCCGCTTTGACGCGCACATCTTTGTGGGTGCGGCGGGCATTGCCGTGCGCGCCCTGTCCCCCCTGCTGGCGCATAAAAGCGTGGACCCGCCCGTGCTGGTCCTGGACCCGGCAGGCCGCCATGTGGTGAGCCTGCTTTCCGGCCACTGGGGCGGCGGCAATGCCCTGGCCCGGCGTCTGGCGGCTCTGCTGGGGGCCGTGCCGGTCATCACCACCGCTTCGGACGCGGCGGAGCAAGGGACAGCAACGGGCGGGGCAGGGCCGGAACAGGACAGCACGGCGGGCCGCCCGCCCGAAGCCCTGGACCTGCTGTTGCGGGATGCGGGCCTGCGCCTGGCAGACTGGCCCCTGCTGCCCCGGTTGCAGGCGGCCTTGTTGGAAGGCCGGACCGTGCGGCTTTGGGATCCCTGCGGTGCTGTGCCGTCCCGACCCTGGCTGGAGCGTGTGGACACGCAAACGGACCGGCTGGCGGCGGCAGACCCCCAGGCGGAGCACGTCGCGCCGCCCCGGCAGCCGGAAGGCGGCTTGCTGCTGGCCGCGCACTATCGGCGGCTGCCCCCCGCGTTCGGCAGGCTGCGGGTGGCTGTGCCGCGCCTATATGTGGGTTTGGGCTGCCGCAAGGGTATTCCCGATCTGTCGGCGGCAGACGCCCTGTGCTCCCTTTGCGCCCGGCAGGGGCTGGAGCTGTCTGCCGTGGCCGGTCTGGCCACCGTGCGGGAAAAACTGGAGGAACCGGCCCTGCAACAACTGGCCGCCCTGCTGCGCGTGCCCCTGCGCGGTTTTGACGCCGCAGATCTGGCCCGCTGCCCTGTGCCGCACCCTTCGGCGGCGGCGGGGCGGCGCTTTGGCCTGCCGCCCTTCAGCGTGTGCGAAGGGGCGGCCCTGCTGGCGGCTGAAGCTGTCGGAGGGCAGGCGCGCCTGCTCACGCCCAAGACCATATTTTGCGCGGCCCTGACCTTGGCCGTAGCCCTGTGTCCGCCCTGCGCGGCCGTCGTAGGCATGGAGGAAAAAAAATGAATCCCGCGACCTTGCATGTGGTGGGCCTTGGCCCCGGCGACGCCCAATGCCTCACGCCCCAGGCCCGGCAGGTGCTGCACGAAGCCCGTTGCGTGGCCGGATACCATCTCTATATGGATTTGGTGCCGCCGGAACTGCTGGAAGGCAAAACCCGCATCAGTACGGGTATGCGCCAGGAGGCCGAGCGCTGCGCCGCCGCCGTGGACGCGGCCTTGGCCGGGGAGCCCACGGCCCTGGTCTGCTCCGGCGACCCAGGCATTTACGCCCTGGCCGGTCTGGCCCTGGAAACCCTGGAGGCGCGCGGTCTGGTGGGTGTGGTGCCCTTTGCCGTGGTGCCGGGCGTGCCCGCGGTGTGCGCGGCGGCGGCCCTGTTGGGCGCACCGCTGATGCACGACTTTGCCTGCATCAGCCTGAGCGATCTGCTTACGCCCTGGGAAACCATTGTGCGCCGGCTGGAGGCGGCTTTGGCCGCGGATTTTGTCTGCGTGCTCTACAACCCGCGTTCCCGCGGACGGCAGGGGCAGTTGGCTGCGGCCCTGGACCTGGCGCGCAACTATCGGGAGCCGCACTGCCCCGTGGGCGTGGTGCGCCAGGCCTTTCGCCCCGGGCAGAGCGCGGCCGTGCTGCGTCTGGATACGGTGGACCCGGAGCAGGTGGACATGCTCAGCCTGTGCATCATCGGCAACGCCACAAGCCGCGCCCTGGGCCCGTACATGCTCACCCCGCGCGGCTACGAGCGCAAAAGGCGGCCCTTGCCGGACGCCAGACCGCCGATGCGGGGCGCATAAGGCGGGCAGAGGCCGCACCCCGGAAGCTGAAATAAGACTCCAGACCGGACACAGCCCCCACCTGTGCGTGCGGCTGCGTCGGCCTTTTGGGGTGGGCTAACGCAGCCCCGTGAAGGTCAGGCCTGCGCCGCCCCGCTCGTCTCCTTTTTGAAGATGATGAGCGGGCAGTTCTTACAGATGGCCGCGCCTGGGAAGGGATTGCCCAGACGGGTGATAGCGGCCCCGCCCTTGGCCTTGATGCGGTCTTCCAGGCGCTGTACCACGCCTTCCAACTGCGAACCGGGAATGGAAACGTTGATTTCGCCCCGTTCGGTCTTGCCGGAATTGTAGCTGCCGCTGCAGGCCAGGTAGAGGTTGGCCTCCTGGGTGTTGAAGCTGTAAACGTTGCCGGAACAGGCGGCGGAATTTACGCTCATGGAAGGCTGGAAGCGCGCCCGTCGTTGCGATGCCATCCAGTCGTCCACCAGGTGGTAGGCCTGCATGGAATCGCAGTAAAAGTGCACCACGTCCGGCATGCCGGAGGCCAGAGCCAGCGGCGACACAGCCACGGCCAGCAGGGCATTTTCCTTGAGACGGGGTTTGGCCTCCAGTACGCTGCGGGCATGGGCCTCGTCCGCGCAGTACTTGGCGTGGCTCTTTATTTCCCCTTCGTCCAGGCCTTTCCAGCCGAAGACGAACTTGGCATTGGAACAGCCCAGCTTATCCTGCTCCAGCAGCACGGTAAGGCCCTCCATGCGCGCGCCTACTTCGGCCTGGCAGAAAGTCAGGGCCTTTACGGGCGCATAGTGGGGCTGATCGCGTTTGAAGTCTTCCAATTCTTTTTTATCAAAAAAGTACTTTACGGCTATGGGATAATGCATCAGCCGCAATTCACGCATCAAAACCTCTTGAAGCCGTGCGAAGATGTTCATATTCCTCCCTTTCAGTCAAGTATGTTGGGGTGAACTTTCTGCCAATAGGGCGTAATGATACGGCAGGATATAGACCCTTGCAAGGGGGGCGTCAAATATGTCACTCTTTTTAAGAATACGGCGTACTCATTAAAATTGAAAATACAAGCTATTGTAGCCAGTTGTTTCCTTCTCGGCAAAAAGGTGCACGCAAGGGCTATCCCCTGCAGCCGGTCCACATTGACAGAGGGACAAGAGGACCGTATGGTCTGGACAATTCCCATTTTCCGCATTTTACAAGGAGGTCCGCCGTGAAAAAAACTTTGGTTCTGGCCTGTAGCCTCGTGCTGGCGCTGGCTCTGCCCGCGCTGGCCGCCCCCACTGCTCCGGACAAGCCGCTGGAGTTCAAGGGCGCACAAAAGACTGTCATGTTCCCCCATGCCCCCCACGCCAAGGTGGAGTGCGTCACCTGTCACCATCTGGTAAACGGCAAAGAGAGCTTCGCCAAGTGCGGCTCCGCCGGTTGCCACGACGACCTGAAGGCTAAAAAGGGCGAAAAGAGCCTCTACGCCGTGGTGCACACCCGCACGGAACTCAAGCACATGACCTGCCTGGGTTGCCACTCCAAGGTCGTGGCTGAAAAGCCCGAACTTAAGAAGGATCTTACGGGCTGCGCTAAGTCCAAGTGCCATCCGTAGAGCATTTAACACTTGAAATGCTCGCTTACGGCAGGCAAAAGCCTGCCTTCTCGCATTTCGTGGCAAGGATTTTC
>ENA-UEYG01000230-UEYG01000230.1-human-gut-metagenome-genome-assembly--contig:-NODE-230-length-42664-cov-5.599549_pt1 | contig 42664 bp, 32 predicted proteins | sample MGYA00242933_ERZ507934 | MGnify/ENA primary metagenome ERZ507934 (study PRJEB26167, sample SAMN06115527) | human gut metagenome | host: Homo sapiens | place: China:Zejiang | collected 2015-11-10... | reverse complement strand
AAATCCTTGCCACGAAATGCGAGAAGGCAGGCTTTTGCCTGCCGTAAGCGAGCATTTCAAGTGTTAAATACTCTAGATGGGGAGAGGGCAACGGTTTTTATCAGGCGGGCGAGACTGGCGAAGATTTTTGCGGCGGCACAACAGCAAGAGCCCGTCCCGGGGGGGGCTTGGCAGGGCCAAACCGCACCGCCGGGCGGGCTCTTACGCAGGGAAGCAGGAAGCGTTGCACGGTTCCGCTTTTCCGGGATGCGTCAGTTTTTTCGTGCAGTCCGTCAATGTTGCGCGAACAGGGCGTCCCCAGTGATGGCGGCAATGTCCTGGCAGCCCGTGAGGACCATAGTCTGCACCAGTTCGCCCTTGAGCTGGGTCAGGTATTTGCTCACGCCGGCCGCGCCGCCGCCGATGGCGGCCCAGACAATGGGGCGGCCGATGCCGACCAGGTCGGCCCCCAGGGCCAGCATCTTGAACACGTCGGCCCCGCTGCGCACGCCGCCGTCCACCATGACGGTTATCTGCCCCTTGACGGCCGCGGCAATGGCGGGCAGCACCCGTGCCGTACCCGGCGCGTATTCCATGACCCGGCCGCCGTGGTTGGAAACCACAATGCAGTCCGCCCCGGCCGCCACAGCCGCCCTGGCGTCGGCCACGGTCATGATGCCCTTAAGGATGAATTTGCATCCGGCCTGATGGATTTTGGCAACAATGGCGGTCAGTTCCTTGAGGGATTTGGGCCCCACGGGGTGCCCCATCTTGCGCAGGGTAATCAGCCCGGCGGCGTCGATATCCATGCCCACGATTTTACAGCCGGTGGCGTAGCAGCGCTCAAGTTTTGCGTCGAGTTCCGCGCTTTCCCAGGGTTTGATGAAGGGAATGCCGTGGCCATCGGCCGCGCTGATGGCGGCAAAGGCGGACTGGGTAATGACCGGGGGGACGCCGTCGCCGGTACAGCCGATGACGCCGGCCTCTTTGCAGCCTTGCACCACGGCCGTCACGTAGTCTTCTTCCGTAACGGCGTCATTGAAGTTGAACATGCCGCCTATGGGCGCGGCCACCACCGGCATGGCCAGGTGCAGCCCCAGGCCGGTACAGGAGGTGTCCGGCGCGTCGGCTTCATGGATGAGGCGCATGTTCAGGGCTGTTTCCGCCAGGGCCTTGACGTTGTCCTTGAAGGCGGCGGCGCTGCCCAGCCCGCCCATACCGGGCACCTCGCCCGCACAGGCTCGCCCGTCGCAAACGGGGCACAGTCGACAGGCCCCCCGCATCAGTTCCTTGGCCTTTTGGCGTATTTCTTTCATAGAACACTCCAGCATCAGGTGCGTGCCATGCCGCCGGCCCGCGAGGGCGGCAAAGACCCAGCCCGCTTGGCGGGGTTGCCGGCAAGCTATGGATAATAGTTTGATATCTATAATTTTATACCCGCTGCATCCAAAAAGCAAGCCGAATCCCGGCTTGCGGGGCTTGAGGGGGCCTGCAACAGAGCGGAATTATATGTTTTTATTTTTTTACAAAAAACGTGCCCGCCGCAGCCCTGGTTCGGGCGGACCCTACCGCCAGTCAGGGGGGCACAGTGGGCCAGGTTACCGCGTCGGGCGCGGGCAACGCGCAATTACGGCGCGCGGCCCCTTGCACAAAGCCCCCTGCTGCCGGCGGCAACAGGGGGCAGAGTTTGTCCGGCGGGGCGGGCCGTGCAGGTCATTCCCATTCAAGCAGGCGGCGCTGGCCGGTGAGGGCGCGCAGGCGGGTTGCGTCCTGGCCCACTTCAAGGCAGCCCAGGTACTTGCCGTGGGCGTCCCGGAGGGCCAGGTACTGGATGTGGATAAACCTGCCGCCCAGTTCCAGCCAGAATTCGGCCTTGTCCCGCTTTCCGCTTTTAAAGGCTTCCAGAATTTCCGTGACCATGTGTACGGATTTGGGCGGGTGGCAGTTTTTGACCTCCCGGCCGATGACGGCGGCGCTGCGGGGGAAGATGCGGCTTTCGCCATCGGAATAGTAGGCCACCCTGTCGTCCGGGCCCACAAAACTGATGTCCACGGGCAGATTGCGGAGTATGGCGTTGACCACCTCCGGGGCGAGCTGCCCGGTGGAAAGCGACAGCAAAGCCGTTGCCCCGGCGGGCGCAGGGCTGCGGATTGGGCCGGCGGTCCACTCCGTGCCGGGGGTTACGCCAAAGGCGTAGCCCACTTCGTCGTCGCCCAGGCGGCAGCGGTTCCAGTCTTCGGCGGTGAGCAGTTCGAGGGTCATGGGGAAGAGGATGTTTTCTTCCTTGCGGAACATTTCTTCAATTTCAGCGAGCAGGCCGGCCAGGGCGGCAAGACTTGAGGCGCGTTCCTTTTGGGCCAGCAGGGCCATGGTGGTGCGGAAGGCGCTGCGGATATCGTCGTGCACTGCCCACATTACCTTGCCCGGCGCGCTCAGGCCGTGCTGTTCCAGCAGGGGAAAGAGCTGATTTTCCTTGCGGATATAGTGAGTTTTGATGTCCTCCAGCTGCTGCAGCAAAAAGACCAGACGACCATGCACAAAGGGCCAGGCGGCGTCGCCCGATGTGCCTTCGGCCTGGGCGGCCACCTCGCGGATTTCGACCAGCAGCTTTTTGGCCCGCAGATTTTCTTCCATATAGGTATGCAGGGGGTGCCCCGGCTGCACGGGAAGGGGCGGCCGCTTTTCCAGCGCCCCGTGGAACAGGGCGGCGTGCAGATGGCACATGCGCTTGATTTCCGATTCCGGCAGGCCTTCCCGGACCAAGGTCTGCTCCAGGGTGGCGATTTCCTCCGGGGCAATGTCGCCCACCGTGGCGTTGAATTTTGCCTGCACGTCGGCAAAGGCGACGCCGTTGTGCAGATCCCCGATGATTTCTTTGAGTTTTTCCAGGCGTTCTTCCCGCGAAAGGCCGGCGGTGGGCGCTGTGCCCGCTGCTCCGGCGGGGGGGACAAGAGTCACGGCCTGGCCGGTGGCGGCCATGATGGCGCCCGCGATAAAAAGCAGGAGCGCAAGCACGCTTTCATTGCCCAGGCCCGCGGCTTTTTCCACTGAGGCGACGCGCCCCAGGGTCTGGCGCAGCAGGGGATTTTTCAGCTTGGCAAAAGCGCTGTTGTGGTCCGCCAGGGCATCGACCAGAAAGGGATATTTTTCCGTCAGGGCAAAGATTTTTGTGTCCTTGGAGAGCTCCATAATCACCACCTCCGTATAACTTTTCTTGCAGGCTATACGCAGGGGCAAGGGGACGTCTGTAACATTTGGCACGCTTTTCCAAAAAAATAGGCCCGTCCAAAACCGGGCAGGGGTTTTGCGGCAGCGCGTCGCCCGCACATGGGGCAGGGCTGCACTGCATATGGCGTTGAGTTGCCACGGGTTAGTCGCTATACTCGTGCGGCCCGGTTCCTTGGCGGCGGTCACGCGGTCAGCAGCTGCAGGCCCGCAGTCGCCGGGGCTGCACTTTCGGGGCTGCGGCGCGCCAGTGCCGGGTTGCCTCAGGCTTGCGGGGCTGACAGGCTCTTGGGCCTTAGCGCCTTCAACTTCATTACGTCACGATTGCGGATGACAAAAAACGCCGCAAAACGGATACAGCAGGATGGACTGCAGCATATGACCAGTTCCCAACAACGCGATGCCCTGCAACGCCAAATCTGGAAAATAGCCAATGATGTCCGTGGCGCTGTGGACGGCTGGGACTTCAAACAATATGTGCTTGGGGCTTTGTTTTACCGCTTTATCAGCGAGCATTTTATCGGCTACATGGAAGCTGGCGACGCAAGCGTCAACTACGCCACGTTGGACGACGCTATCATCACTCCGGAAATCAGGGACGATGCCGTCAAATCCAAGGGCTACTTCATCTATCCCAGCCAGTTGTTTGCCAATGTGGTCGCCGACGCCAAGACCAATGAGAGCCTGAACACCGATCTGGCCGCCATCTTTGCCGCCATTGAAGGCTCCGCCCTCGGCTATCCTTCGGAGCAGGATATCAAGGGGCTGTTTGCTGATTTTGACACCACCAGCAACCGCCTTGGCTCCACGGTCAAGGAAAAGAACGCGCGCCTGGCCGCCGTGTTGAGCGGCGTAGCCGGTTTGGATTTTGGCGATTTTGCAGACAACCGCATTGACCTGTTCGGCGACGCCTATGAATTTCTGATCTCCAACTACGCCGCCAACGCCGGTAAATCCGGCGGCGAATTTTTTACTCCGCAGCATGTGTCAAAGCTCATCGCGCAGCTCGCCATGCACAAACAAACCGCCATCAATAAGATCTATGACCCGGCCTGCGGCTCCGGTTCTTTGTTGTTGCAGGCCAAAAAGCAGTTTGACGAACACATTATTGAAGACGGTTTTTTCGGCCAGGAGATCAACCACACCACTTACAACCTGGCGCGGATGAACATGTTTCTGCACAACATCAACTATGACAAATTCAACATTCAGCTGGGCGACACCCTGACCACGCCGCATTTTGGCGATGCAAAGCCCTTTGACGCCATTGTTTCCAACCCGCCCTATTCAGTGAAGTGGATAGGCGCGGACGACCCCACCCTTATCAACGACGAACGCTTTGCCCCGGCCGGGGTGCTGGCCCCCAAGTCCAAGGCCGACTTTGCCTTTGTGCTGCACGCCCTCAGCTACCTTTCCGGCAAGGGCCGGGCCGCCATTGTCTGCTTTCCCGGCATTTTTTACCGCGGCGGGGCCGAGCGGAAAATCCGCAAGTATCTGGTAGACAACAACTATGTGGAAACCGTCATCGCCCTGGCCCCCAATTTGTTTTACGGCACCACCATTGCCGTAAATATTCTGGTGCTTTCCAAGCACAAGAGGAACACCAAAATCCAGTTCATTGACGCCGGCGGCCTGTTCAAAAAAGAAACGAACCACAACGTGCTGCTGGATGCGCATATTGCGCAGATCATGCAGGTCTTTGACAGCAAAGAGGATGTGGAGCACTTTGCCCAATCCGTGCCGTATGAAGTTGTTGCAGACAAGGATCACGACTATAACCTGTCTGTCAGCAGCTATGTGCAAGCCAAGGACAATCGCGAAGTGGTGGATATTGCAAAGCTCAACGCCGAACTGAAAACTACCGTCGTCCGGATTGACCAGCTGCGGGCGGAGATTGACGCCATTGTGGCGGAAATTGAGGGAACGCAGACCGGAAGGGGATGAGGCATGATTCTGGAAAACAGGCTCGGCATCACCAATCAGGTTGAACTGGCAAAAGCTGAAGAAAGGATAAGCAAGCAGAATGCCAAAAAACTGTTCGACTCTGGCGAGATTGATGCCATTGAAGTTGGTACGTTTGCAGGGCTTGCCTTTATTCATGCCCGGCTGTTTAAGGATATCTATGCGTTCGCGGGCAAAGTTCGTAAGGTGAATATCGTCAAAGGCAATTTCCGTTTTGCGCCGCTGATATATCTGGATGCCGCGCTACAGCATATCGACAACATGCCGCACAGTAATTTTGACGAAATTATCGAAAAATATGTTGAGATGAATATTGCCCATCCCTTTCGCGAAGGTAATGGCCGCGCCACCCGGATCTGGCTCGACCTGATGCTTAAAAAAGAAATCAAACAGGTGGTGGATTGGAACCTGGTCGATAAAGAAGAATACCTGTCCGCCATGCAACGCAGCGTGGTGAAAGACATTGAAATTAAGCACCTGCTGCACCAAGCCCTCACCGACCAGATTGATGACCGCGCCTTGTTCATGAAGGGTATTGACGTGAGCTACCACTATGAAGGCTATAGCACCTTCAAGACCGAGGAACTGTAGTATGAGTGTTGTGAATTTTCTGGAAAAGTTGCTGGATGGAGCAGAGGTGGAGTGGAAGCCGCTGGGGGAAGTTACGCAATATGAGCAACCGACTAAGTACCTAGTAAATTCAAAAATTTATCATGATAATTTTAAAACTCCAGTGCTTACTGCAGGGAAGACGTTTATTCTCGGCTACACTGATGAAAAAAGTGGCATCTATAAAGCATCTGAAAGACCAGTAATAATATTTGATGATTTTACGACTGCGAACAAATGGGTTGACTTTGACTTCAAAGCAAAATCTTCTGCCATGAAGATGATTACATCAAAGGATGACAGCAAAGTTTTGCTTAAATATGTCTACTATTGGCTAAATACAATCCCCTGCGAATTACTTGACAGAGACCACAAACGGCAATGGATAGGCAGTTTTTCCAATAAAAAGATCCCCATCCCCTGCCCAGACAACCCCCAAAAATCACTTGCGATCCAGTCTGAAATCGTCCGTATTCTGGACACCTTTACCGAGCTGACCGCCGAGCTGACCGCCGAGCTGACCGCCGAGCTGACCGCCCGCCAAAAGCAGTACGCATATTATCGTGACATGCTGTTCAATTTTCCCAAGTCAAAAAAGGCAGCAGGATAACACATCTCGAAAGGCCAAATATCCACGAGGTTGCAATGTACGACTTCAAGGCCATAGCCGAATCCAACAACTTCATCGTTCTCGATACGTATGTAAGCGACTGGCAGGCTGTTGAAAGCTACCAGACTGAAAGCGACCTGGAGCGGGAGCTTGTTCAGGATCTGCAAAATCAGGGCTACGAGTACGCTGCGGGCCTCAACTCGCCGGAAAAACTGCTGGCCAACGTGCGCACGCAGCTGCAAATCTTGAACACCGTGCAATTTTCGGATGGCGAGTGGGAACGCTTTGTGGAAACCTGGTTGGACAAGCCCGGCGACGGTCTTGTGGACAAAGCCCGCAAGGTTCATGACGATTACATCTATGACTTTGTTTTTGACGACGGCCACATCCAGAATATTTGCCTCTTTGACAAAAAGAACGTTGCCCGCAACTCGGTACAGGTCATCAACCAGTTTGAACAAACCGGGTCGCACGCCAACCGTTATGACGTGACCATCCTGGTCAACGGCCTGCCCCTGGTGCAGGTAGAGCTTAAAAAACGCGGCGTGGCCATCCGCGAGGCCTTCAATCAGGTGCATCGTTACAGCAAGGAGAGCTTCAACAGCGAGCATTCCCTGTTCAAATATCTGCAGATCTTTGTCATCTCCAACGGCACGGATACCCGCTACTTCGCCAATACCACCAGGCGCGACAAAAACAGCTTTGACTTCACCATGAACTGGGCAAAGGCCGACAACAGTCTGATCAAAGACCTGAAGGACTTTACCGCCACTTTTTTCCAAAAAAATACCTTGCTCAGCGTGCTGCTGCGCTATTCCGTGTTTGACGTGAACAACACCCTGCTGGTTATGCGCCCCTACCAAATCGCGGCCACAGAACGCATTTTGTGGAAAATCAACAGCACCTGTCAGATGAAGCAGTGGCGTAAACCCGAGGGGGGCGGCTATATTTGGCACACCACGGGCTCGGGCAAAACCCTGACCAGCTTCAAGGCGGCCCGCCTGGCGACCGAGCTGGACTTCATCGACAAGGTTTTTTTTGTGGTGGACCGCAAGGACCTTGATTACCAGACCATGCGGGAATACCAGCGCTTTTCGCCAGACAGCGTCAATGGTTCGGAAAGCACCGCCGGACTCAAGCGCAATTTGGATAAAGACGACAATAAAATTATCGTCACCACCATCCAAAAGCTGAACAAACTGATGAAATGCGAAGCGGACCTGCCTGTCTATAACAAGCGGGTGGTGTTCATTTTTGACGAATGCCACCGCAGTCAGTTTGGTGAAGCACAAAAGAACCTGAAAAAGAAATTTAAACTTTATATGCAGTTTGGCTTTACGGGTACGCCGATTTTTTCGCAAAATGCCTTGGGCGCGGCAACCACTGCCAGCGTCTTTGGCCATGAGCTGCATTCTTATGTCATCACCGACGCTATTCGTGATGAAAAGGTGTTGAAGTTCAAGGTGGACTACAACGATGTGCGCCCGCGCTTCAAGAATATTGAATGCGAACAGGATGAAAAAAAACTTGGCGCGGCGGAAACCGCGCAGGCCCTGCTGCACCCCGAGCGCATTTGTGAAATTACCCAGTACATTCTGAACAATTTCCGGCAAAAGACCCGGCGGCTGCAGCCGGGCGCCAAGGGCTTTAACGCCCTGTTTGCCGTAAGCAGCGTGGACGCCGCCAAGCTGTATTATAACTCCTTCAAAGTTTTGCAAAAAGACAGCGACAAGCCGCTCAAGGTGGCCACTATCTTTTCGTTCGCGGCCAATGGAGCGCAGGACGCCATTGGTGATATTGCGGATGAAAGTTTTGACGTTACAGCCATGAACAGTAGCGCCAAAGAATTTTTGAGTGCGGCCATTGCGGACTATAACGCGCTGTTCAAAACGAGTTTCAGTGTGGAGAGCAATGCCTTCCAAAACTACTACCGCGACCTTGCCTTGCGGGTGAAGAATCAGGAAGTAGATTTGCTGATTGTTGTGGGCATGTTTCTGACCGGCTTTGACGCCCCCACGCTGAATACTTTGTTTGTCGACAAAAATCTGCGATACCACGGCCTGCTGCAAGCCTATTCGCGCACCAACCGCATTTTTGACGCCACCAAAACCTTTGGCAATATCGTCACCTTCCGCAATCTGGAGCAGGCCACCATTGACGCCATCACCCTGTTCGGCGACAGCAACACCAGAAATGTGGTGCTGGAAAAAAGCTACAAGGAATATATGGAGGGCTTTACCGATGCGCTCACTGGTGAGGCGCGACGTGGTTTTGTGGCTGTGGTGCGGGAATTGGAGCAGCACTTTCCCCACCCCGACGCCATTGAAAAAGAGGCAGACAAAAAGGCTTTTGTCAAACTGTTCGGCGAGTATCTGCGGGTTGAAAACATCCTGCAAAACTACGATGAATTTGCCGTTCTGCAGGCCCTGCAATACGTTGATATGAACAATGCGGCGGCTGTGGAGGCATTTAAAGCAAAGTACTATTTAAGTGATGCGCAGTTGCACGCCTTACGGGCCGTCAAAGTGGTGCCTGAACGTAAATTGCAGGACTATCGTTCGGCGTACAATGACATCAGAGAATGGCAGCGTCGGCAACAAACGGATGCTGCTAAAGAAAAATCGGCCATTGACTGGGATGACGTGGTCTTTGAAGTGGACTTGCTGAAATCGCAGGAAATCAATCTGGACTACATTCTTGAATTGATCTTTGAGAACAACAAAAAAACTAAGGACAAAACCGCACTGGTGGAAGACGTGCGCCGCCTGATCCGCGCCAGCCTCGGCAACCGCGCCAAGGAGAGCTTGCTGGTCGATTTTATTAATCAGACAGACCTGGACCAGCTTGGCGACAAGGCCGGCGTGATAGAGGCTTTCTTCACCTTTGCCAGGGCGGAACAGCAACGTGAGGCGCAAGAACTTATCCGTAGCGAAAATCTGAATGCGGAGGAAGCCAGGCGCTATCTCAGCGCCTCACTGAAGCGGGAATTCGCCAGTGAAAACGGTACGGAACTCAATGACGTTCTGCCACGGATGAGCCCGCTAAACCCGCAGTACCTGAAAAAAAGCAGGGAGTTTTTCAAAAAATCGTCGATTTTGTTGAAAAGTTTAAGGGTGTTGGCAGGTTGACGTAAGGCAGCGCCTTGCGTCGCCCGCGCAGGGGGCAGGGCTGCGCGCAGATCGCGTCCCTACCCCCTGAGCAACGTACTTTTGCGGCTCTACATCTTCAACGTTTACGACCTGCCTGTTCCGGCGCTTACCCGTGCAAATAACCTGCGCTTGGCCTCCACGGCGGGCGGCTGTTTGCGCAACGGCCAGGGCATTGCAAAGTTGCATGCCCTGGCCGTAATGCCTCAGGCCGCGCCCTTGCCGACGCTGTTCCGCAGCGCTTTAGAGCATTTAACACTTGAAATGCTCGCTTACGGCAGGCAAAAACCTGCCTTCTCGCATTTCGTGGCAAGGATTTTCAAGAAAATCCTTGCAGAGCAGTTAGCTCATTTCATTCGCTAACTGCTCTAAAGTCGGGGCGCTGCCCCGCGGGCCATCAGCCCTCTGCATCCGTGGGTTTGCGGCTCAGGATCAGGGACATGTAGGGCGGGGTGGCGTCATTTTCCGGCAGGCCGGTGCGGATGTGTTCGCCCGGCCGTTCCACCAGGCTGGCCAGCACACAGTCCTTCAGGCGGCCTGTGCGGCGCAGGGCCTCGCGGATGGCTGGCAGGTTGCGGTAGGCCTTGAGGATCACCGCCGTGTCCGCGTCCTTGAGGGCCGCCGTCAGGTCGTCCTGGCGGTTGATGCCGGGGATGAGACGCAGGGTTTCGCCATTTTCGCAGAGCACCACTTGCGCGCGGGCGGCGGCGGCCTGAATGGAGGTGACGCCGGGCACAATCTCCACGGGCAGGTGCGGGGCCAGCGTCCGCAGGGTGCGCAGCAGATAGCCGAAAGTGCTGTAAACCAGGGGGTCGCCGATGGTCAGAAAGGCCGCGTCCGCGCCGCTTTCCAGCACGTCTCTGGTGGTGCGGGCGGCGGTTTCCCAGGCTGTGCGCAACGCGGCCGCGTCGCGGGTCATGGGAAATTCCAGCCGCAGCAGGCGCACGTCGGGCCGCAGATGGGGGCGGGCGGTTTCCAGCGCGGCGGAATAGTCGTTGCGCGGCGAGGCCGCGGCCAGAATAACGTCCACGTTGCGCAGCACGTTAACGGCCCGCAGGGTTAGCAAATCCGGTGCGCCGGGGCCCACGCCCAGGCCGTAAAGGGTTCCGGTCATGTAATATTCCGTCATGTATGGTAGAAATGTTGCGGCCTTCAGGGCCGGGGGGCGGCGTGCAGCCAGTGCGCCAGTTCTTCCGCCGCGTCCACGGCGCGGGGGCCGGGCCTGGCGTAGCGGGCTTCGTCCACCAGCAGCACCCGGCCTTCACGCACGGCGCGCAGGCCCGCGAAGTGCGGTCGACGAGCCGGAGGTTCCGGGTCCGGATTCATGGGGCCGCGCTGTACAAGATAGACGTCCGGATCTGCCGCGATGAGGGTTTCTTCATTGCAGCGGACCAGTTTTTTGGCCTCGTGCAGGACGTTTTCGCCTCCCGCGCAGGCGATGATTTCGTTGGTAATGCCCTTTTGCCCCGCGCCCAGCAGGTTGGGATAGCGCACCTCGTAGAACACCCGCAGCGGCGCACGCCCGGCCGTGGACCGGCGCAAGGCCTCCAGCCGCGCCCGCCAGCCGCGCACCAGGGCGGCGGCCCGGTCTTCCAGGCCCGTAAGGCGGCCCAGGGCCTGCGTCACCGCAAGCATGTCTGCAAAGGAATCCATCTGAAAGGTAAGCACGGGCAGGCCCAGGCTGCGGAGGTTTTCCGTAAAGACCTGCGCCTCTTCCCGCCCGGACATCTGCAGCACCAGATCCGGCTTCTGCGTCAGAACAAGTTCGGCATTGGGGCGCATGTGTGTGCCGATGGCCGGCAGGGCCGCCAGCTCCGGCAGGGCGGCGTCGGCCGCGGTGCGGGCCACAATGCGGTCGCCCGCGCCCAGGGCCAGCAGCAGTTCGTTGTACGCCCCGTACAGGGCGATGATGCGCCGGGCCGGATGCTCCAGGCGCAGCACATGGCCCGTGTGGTCTGTAACCTCAATGGGCGCGGCGGCCGTTGTGCCGACTTCAGTTTTTGGCGAAGCGGGTGTTGTTGCCGGGGACGTTTGTGGCGTGGGGGTCGCGTCCGCCGCCAGGGCCGGGCCGGTGGGAGCGCAGAGCAGGAGCGTCAGCAGCGCTGCCGGCAGGAGCAGTGTCAACAGATGCGGCCGCAGCAGGGGCGGCGGCGTGGGGCGCGGCCCACGGCCCGCGTGCGCGGGCGGACAGGGCCTGGGGCAGGCCCCACAGGGGGTGGGGCAGCACGGTAACGGGCGTTTGGTACAGCGCACTGAGGTTCTCCTCGGTAAAAACCTGCCGCACGGGGCCGTCAAAGGTCAGGCGGCCTTCCCGCAGGCCCAGCAGCCGCGTGGCGTACAGGGCGGCCAGGTTGCAGTCGTGCACGGCCATGAGCACGCAGGCTCCGGCGGCGCGGCGGCGTTCCAGCAAGTCAAACAGTCCGGTCATGCGGGCCAGGTCCAGACCGGCGGCCAGCTCGTCCAGCAGCAGCAGAGGGCTTTCCTGCGCCAGGGCTCTGGCCAACAGCACCCTTTGCAGTTCGCCGCCAGAAAGCTCATGCAGCCGGCGGTGGGCCAGCCCTGTCGTGTCCGTGGCGGCCAGGGCGCAGTCCGCAGCCCTGTGGTCCCCGGGGCCATACCAGCCCCAGGGGGAAAGATGGGCGTAGCGCCCCAGGAGGACCATTTCCCGTGCCGTCAGATCCTCCGGGCAAGGGCCGCGCTGCGGCACCACGGCCACCCGCCGGGCCCGTTCCCGGGGCCGCAGGCTTGCCAGGGGCCGGTCGGCCAGACGCACCTCCCCGCTCCAGGGGGCCAGCACGCCTGAAAGCGCGCGCAGCAGCGTGGTCTTGCCGCTGCCGTTGGGACCCAGCAGGGCCGCGCATTCTCCGGCCCGCAGGCAAAAGGTCAGGCCCTGCAGCACAGGACGGCGGCCGTAGCCCGCCACAAGATCCGTCACGGCCAGCAGGGGGGCGTCCTGGGCGTCACGGCGCAGGGCGTCTCCGGCGGCGTCCCGCGCGGGGGCAGTGGGGCCGTACATCAGCGCCCCCGCACCAGCAGGGCGAAAAAGGGCCCGCCCAGCAGGGCCGTGACCACGCCCACGGGCAGTTCCTGCCCGCCGTCCAGCACGCAGCGGGCCAGCACGTCGGCCCAGACCAGCAGCACGCCGCCGCCCAGAAAGGCTCCGACCAGCAGCGGGCCGTGCCCGCCGCCCAGCAAAAGCCGCAGCACATGCGGCACCACCAGGCCCACAAAACCGATAACTCCGGCCACGGCCACGCAGCCCGCCGTCATGCAGCTGGCTCCGGCCAAAAGCCAGAAGCGCGCGCGGGCCACGGCCAGACCCAGCTGCGCGGCCTGCTCGTCGCCGAGCGCCAGCACGTCCAGCGCCCTCCAGCCCAGGCCGACGGCCAACAGGCCCGGCAGCAGGGTGGCGAGCAGCAAGGGCAGGCTGTCCCAGCCCCGGCCCTGCAGGGAACCCATAATCCAGAAGACGATGCTGGTGACGGATTCCTCATTAAGGGCCTTGACCAGGGCCACCAGCGCGCCCAGAAAGGCGGCCACGGCAATGCCCGCCAGCACTACGCTTTCTTTGCGCCAGCCCCCGCGTCCACGTCCCAGCCAGAGCGCTCCGGCCAGGGCCAGAAGCGCGCCGGCCAAGGCCGCCGGAGCCACCAGGGCCGCCGGGTGTGGCCCCAGGGCGGGGAAAAAATCCGTCAGTCGGCCGCCCAGGGCGATGGCCAGGCTGGCCCCGAAGGCCGCCCCGGCGGAAACCCCCAGGGTAAAGGGGTCGGCCAGGGGATTGCGCAACACTCCCTGCAGGGCCACGCCGGCCACAGCCAGAGCCCCGCCGCAGAGGGCTGCCAGCACCACCCGCGCCAGGCGGATGTCGCCCACCACCAGGTTGAGGGCGCTGTCGGGGGGCAAGGGGCCGAGCCCCAGCGCGCCCGCCAAGGCGGACAGCACTTCCCGCGCCGCATAGGGGGCGGGCCCCGGCAGGCAGGCCAAGGGCAGGGAACAAAGCCAGAGGCCCGTCAGGAGGGCAAAGGCCGTCCAGCGGAGGCGGTGTTTGGCGGAAGGTACGGAGGATGTGTGCCGTGCGGTCATGGCGCTGCTCTGAAGGCCGCCCGTGCGGTCATAAAAAAAGCCTCTTCCGTCCGCGCGCACGCAGAGGGAAGAGGCCCGTATTTCCTCTTTCCTGCCGGCAAAAACCCGTTGCCGCGGCGGCCTGCGCCGCCCACCGGGCCGTGACGTACGGCACGGTCCGGGCTACGGCAGGTCTTCCGGCTTGGCCCCCGCGCTTCGGCCTTCCCGTTGCCAGTGGCACATGAAGAAGCGCGGTATACGGGCCTTCCGGCGGCGGGTCCGCTCCCGTTTTGCACGGGATTCCCTTTTCAAGCCGGGCAAAACCCGGCTACCGTAACCGTGGTCACTGTAGGCGCGGGGCAGGGGGCTGTCAATGCCGTGGGCGCGGCGCTTCCCTATCCCTTCGGCCAGGGGCCCGACGTTTCCGGATCAGGGCCGGACCAGAGTGATGGCGGTGATGCCCGTAAAAAAGTAGAAGGGCAGGCAGGTCATGGCCAGCAGCAGGGCCAGGATCAGCGTGGGCTTGTGGCGCAGGGGCGCGGCGCTGCGGCTGACCACGGTCCAGAGCGCCGCGGGCGCGAGCCAGAGCAGCAGACGGCCGCTTTCCCACAGGGCGTCCAGGGTGGTGAAGGCCCCGGTCTGCCGGTGCGCCTGTATGGTCAGCCCGGCGGCAAAAAGCAGGAAAAGCCAGAACAGCGCCCAGGCGTGGCGGGCCCACACGGCGCACCAGGGGATCATGACATTGTAGTGGTCCCGGCCAAAGTCATCGCGCCGGCGGCGCAGGGCGAGCCAAAGCGCGCCCGCCCCGCCGGCCAGGCCCAGGATCAGGGGCAGGCTGGCATACAAGGCGCACCAGAAGGGGGAGAACCAGCCCGGCAGAAAAATATCGCCCAGGGTAAGGCTGGCCGCGTCGGGCCGCACAAAAGCCGCCTGCAGGCGTGCGGCCGCCAGGGTGGCGGCCAGGGCGAACCAACCCTGCAGACCGCTGATAATGCCCAGGGCCGCGTGGAGCACGGGCAGCTTGGGCAGAAACTTCCAGAGCGAGAAGTAGAGGCTGCTTACCAGTACGGACAGCCCCAGCAGAATCCAGGCCATTTCCGCCATAAAGGCGGGCAGGGAGTCGGGCGTGTAGGAATCGTGGGCAAAAAAAAGCCAGATGCGGCCGCCCACCAGCAGGGGCCAGCCCAGCGCCAAGGCCAGCAGGGCCAGCTGCCGGGCGCATTTTTCATAGGACGCGCGCCGCCGCGTAACCGCCAGCAGGCGCGCCGCGCCGGAAACCACACCCAGGCCCGCAAAGGCCGCCAGGGCCGTCAGGGCCGCCGCCAGGGCAACGGCATCCAGGCCGGACTGCACCAGGGGATGCCCCGCCAGCAATTGGCGCAGGGCCTGCATCCAGACTTCGCCCGCCGCCAGAATGTCCTGAAAGACGTTCATCGGGCACCGCCCGAAGGTTCCCGCGCCGGGATGGAAATGCTCATGCCTCCTCCTTACGGTCTTGCGTTGGTCAGTGCTGGTGCGCTATGTTCAAAAAAAGGGACACGCCTGTTTTTGCCTGAAAATTGCCCTGGCCGCAAGGGCCGGGCGCGCGGAAGCGCCATACGGGGCCGCCTGGCGGGCGTACTGGCGTGGTCACGCGGGCGGCGCAACTTTTTGCGGAGACTTTCGGGTATGAAATATTTTTCTTTGGCCGCGGTCCTGGTCGGCTTGCTTGCCTTGGTCGGCTGCGCCGGAAAGGCGCGTACAGCGGCGCAGGACGAGCAGGAAAAACGCCTCCAGACCATGGACAGGCGGCTGACAGCCCTGGAGCAGAGCGTGGGCGCGCTGAACAGTCAGACGGCCCGGCTCAACAACAGGGTGTATGAAGTCCGCACGGCGGGCGGCCGCAAAACCGGCTACCGTGTGGTGCCCATCCTGCCCCCCCAGTCGGCGCAGTCGCTGTCCGCCGCCGCAACGCCGCCAGCCCCGCAGTCTGCCCAGGCCGTGACGCCCCAGGCCTCCCCGGCGGTAACGGCCGCGCCTGCCGCGCCGTCCGCAGCGGTTCCTGTGGCCAGGTCTGCCGGGGGTTCGGCGTCCGCGTCTGCTTCAGCCGGCAAAACGCCGCCAGCCTCCGGGCCGCAAGGGTTGCGCATTGATCCTGCCGCCCCGCCCCGTCCTTTCCCCGCGCAAAAGGCGGACGCGACGGCGCCGCAGCCCCCCGCGGGGGCGTCTGCCGCCGCTTCCCGCGCACCCGTCAGGCCCGCCGCACCTGCGACGGACGCGCTCCCGGCAAACTCCGGAACAACGCCGGGCGTTCTTGGTCTGCCGCCCGAAAGCCTGCCGTCACAACCTCTGCCGCAGGCGTCTGTTGCCGGCAACCCGGTCCAGGGCGGCGCGACCGCCGTCGGCGCGGGCGCTGTAAGCCGGGCGGCCGCTGGTGCGGGGGGCAACCCTGCCGTACCCGTGCCCGCTCTGCCGCGCACGGAACTTTCCTTGCCGCCGGAACCCGCCGGTCTGGGGCTGCCGCCTCTGGAAGGCGCGGCCGAAACCGCATCCACGGCGGGCAGTCCTCGGTTGGCCGCCCACGACCAGCGCGCCGGGCGGGCTCCGGCGACATCCGCCGTGCCGCCTTCGCCTGCCGCACCGTCCCCTGCCGCCGCGGCCGGACAGGCCGCGCCCCAGGGGGAAGACGCCGCCTACAAGGCCGCGCTGCGCCTGGCCATGTCCGGCAAAAGCGCCGAGAGCATTGCACGCTTTCAGGCTTTTTTGCAGTCCTACCCGCAGGGCCGTTATGCCCCCAACGCCGTCTACTGGATCGGGGAGGGGCTGTACGCCCAGGGCCGCTACGCCGAAGCCCTGGAACAGTTTCGTAAGGTGGAGGCTGGTTGGCCCCGACACCACAAAAATGCCGACGCCCTGCTCAAAACCGGCATGAGCTTGAGCCGTATGGGCGACCGTCAGGGCGCGGCCAAAGTTTACGGGGAGGTGCTGCGGCGGTTTCCGCATTCCGAGGCGGCGGGCTTGGTGCGCGCGCGGGGGCTGGCCCGCTGAGGGCAGTGACGCATGGCCGTGACGACGCACGCGGGCTGTTCCTGGCGGGATATGGACGAGGCCGCCCGCAAGGAATACTGGGCTACCCTGGCCCTGCGCCACAGCAAAGGGCTGGGCGCGCGGTCGCTGGTTAAACTGTTGCGGACCTTTGGCAGCGCCTACGGCGCGGTGGAGGCCCGGTCGCGCTGGGGTGCAGCGGGGCTGGGGCCCGCAGGCCGGGACTTTGCCGCCGGCGCGTGGCGGACGGAAGCCAGGAAAGAATGGGACAGCGCCCGTAACCTGGCGGCGCGCATCCTGCTCTGGGCGGATCCCGCCTATCCGTCTCTGTTGCGGCAGCTTCCGGACGCGCCCGCGCTGCTCTACTGCCGGGGCGACGGCAGCCTGCTGCGCGCGCCCGCCTTTGCCGTGGTGGGGTCGCGTCGGGCCACGGCCCAGGGCAAGGCTGTGGCGGCCTATATGGCGCGTTGCCTTTCCGCCTGCGGGGTGACCATCGTTTCGGGCATGGCGCAGGGCATTGACTGCGTGGCCCACGAGGCGGCCCTCGGTCGGGTGGGACGCAGCATAGGCGTGCTGGGCACGGGCATTGACGTGCGCTATCCTGCGTGCAATGCGGGCGTGTTTGCGGCTATGGAGCGCGAAGGGCTGCTGGTTTCGGAATTTCCGCCCGGCGCGCCGCCCCTGCCGACCAATTTCCCCGTGCGCAACCGCATTATCAGCGGGTTGGCGCTGGGTGTTCTGGTGGCGGAGGCCGCCAGTCGTTCCGGTAGCCTGGTCACGGCCCGGCTGGCCCTGGAGCAGAACCGTGAAGTCTACGCCGTGCCCGGCCCGGCGTTGGACGCCCACTGCCTGGGCAGTCAGGATCTGGTGCGGCAAGGCGCGCGGCCCGTGTTCAACGCCGAGGACGTGCTGCGCGACCTGGCGGATCGGCTGCGGCCTTACGGCATCGGGCCGGAAACTCTGCCCGACGGGGAACGGGAAGCCTTGCCGGGGCTTACGGCTGCCGGTTTTGCCGCCGCCGATGTCGCGGGTGGCGTCGTTTCGGACACGGACCCTGGCGCTGTCGCCTCCGGCCGGGACAAGCCGTCTGACGGGGCCGCGCAAGATAAAACTGCGTCTGCAGGGCTTGCGTCAGATACGGGAGCGCGGGCCGTAAGCGTGCCCGGCGGCGCTGTGGACAACGCGCCTGCTGCCCCGCCGCCCCCGGAAGCGGCGGTGCTGACGCCCGCAACGCAGGCGGAGCGGCTGCTGGCGCACTTGCGGGGGCACGGCCCCCTGCAGGTGGACGCCCTGGGCCTGGCTGTGGGCCTGGCCCCGGCAGCCTTGAACGCTCTTTTGATTGGGCTGGAAATGCAGGGCAAGGTGCGCCGACTGCCCGGCGCGCGGTATGAGGTGCGGGCATGAAGCGGACGGAACGGGATTTGGCGGTCATAAAGCGCCCCGCGGCACAGGCTGCGGCCCTTGCCGGGCGGACGGGCCGGCCCGCCCTCAATGCGACGGGCCCCAATACGGCGGTCCCGGACGAGGGCAGGGTGCTTATTGAGGCCTTTCTGGCCTGGATGGCCGTGCAGCGCGGCGCGGCCACGGCCACCCAGCGGGCTTATGGCGTGGATCTGGCCCAATTGCAGGATTTTTTGCGCAGTCAGGGCGTGGATCTGGGCCGTCCGGAAACCGTGACCAAGCGGCATATGCAGGCTTTTCTGGCCTGGCTTTTTCATCAGGGGGAGGCCAAAAGCTCCATGGCGCGCAAGCTGGCGGCCGCGCGTTCTTTTTTTCGTCTGCAGATGCGCAACGGCCGGGTGGAGGAAAACGTGGCCGCCCAGGTGCGCAATCCCCGACAGGACAAACGCCAGCCCCGGGCCCTCAATGTGGACGAAACCTTTGCCCTGCTGGACGCGCCCACGGCATCGCCCCCGGCCACGGCCGAGGCGGAACGCCTGCTCTGTCGCGACCTGGCTCTGGCGGAGTTGCTCTACGGTTCCGGCCTGCGCATTTCCGAGGCGCTGCAGCTGGACCTGGACGACGTGCAGCTTTCTTCACAGGTGCTGCGGGTTATGGGCAAGGGTGCGCGGGAGCGCCTTGCCCCCCTTTCCGATACCTCGTGCGAGCGCCTGCGGGCCTGGCTCTGCGAGCGACCTTTGCTGGCCGCGCCGGAAGAGGTGGCCCTGTTTGTAGGCGCGCGGGGGGCTCGGCTGCAGCGGCGAGAGGCCGCGCGCATTGTGGCCCGGCTCTGCCGGCGGGCCGGGCTGGCGGTGACGGTTTCGCCGCACAGTCTGCGCCATTCCTTCGCCACCCATCTGCTGGCGGCGGGAGCGGACCTGCGCAGCGTACAGGAACTTTTGGGGCACAAGCGGCTGACCACCACCCAGCGCTATACCCAGGTCAGCCTGGAGCGGCTGATGGAAACCTATGATGCGGCCCATCCTCGGGCCGGGAAAAAATAAAAAAATCACGAGAAGGGGGTGCCTTGTTATAAAAATAAGTATTTACAGGTTAATAGGAGAATGCCTTTGCGTCCTGTACGGGAATTTTTGTTAAAAGCCCTTGGCATGAACCTGACTTTGTGCTAAAGAGAACAAAGCGGTGCCACGGTGCCGCCATACCCGAACCAACGGAAGGAGAGACTGCCATGTCCGCATTAGTTCTTGGTCACATGAATCCCGATACCGACAGCATTATTGCCGCCATTGCCGCCGCCGATCTGTACAACAAGCGCGGCCTGGACGTTACCCCCGTGGCCCAGGGCGCGCCCACCCCTGAAACCGCCTTTGTGCTGCAGAAGTTCGGCCTCACGGCGCCCCAGGTGGTGTCCGACGTGGCCGGCAAGGAAGTGTATCTGGTGGACTATTCCGACCTGGCCCAGGCCCCCAAGGGCATGGACTCCGCCACTGTGCTGGGCATTGTGGACCACCACAAGCTGGGCGATGTGACCACTTCCACCCCGCTGGAAGCCTGGATCTGGCCCGTGGGCTGCTCCAACACCGTGCTCAAGAACATGTACGATTTTTACGGCGTGGAAATTCCCAAGAACATCGCGGGCGGCATGCTCTGCGCCATCCTTTCCGACACGGTCATCTTCAAGTCCCCGACCTGTACCCCCGCCGACAAGAAAGCCGTGGAAGAACTGGCCAAGATCGCCGGCGTGAGCGATGTGGTCAAGCTGGGCATGGAAATGTTCAAGGTCAAGAGTGCCGTTGAAGGCACCTCCATGCACGACTTGGTCTTCCGCGACTACAAAGATTTTGACATGAACGGCAACAAGGTGGGCATTGGCCAGTTGGAAGTGGTGGACCTCTCCATCCTTGAGCCCGTCAAGGCCGGCCTTCAGGCTGAAATCGCCAAGGTGAAGGGCGAAGGCCGCCACAGTGTCTTCTTGCTGCTGACCGACATCATGAAAGAGGGTTCGGAGATGCTCATCGTTTCCGACGACCCGGCCGTGGTGGAAAAGGCCTTCGGCGTCAAGCCCGATGGCGACAAAGTGTGGCTGCCCGGCGTCATGAGCCGCAAAAAGCAAGTGGTGCCCAACTTTGAAAAGGCCTTCAAATAGCATTTTTTTCGCCTGACGCAAAAACCCCCGGTTCCACAAGGAGCCGGGGGTTTTTGTCAATCAGGACAAAAGCTGTGTTGCGGTTACCCGCTACAGAAGCGGCTGCGCCTCTGAGCGCCCCATCCCAACAGAGTTTACCCTATTGGGGCACGGCCAGGATGACTTGTGAGGCCTTGGCGATGGCCGTGATTTTTTTGCCGGGTTTGAGGCCCATTTTTTCCACGCTGCCCATGGTCACGATGGCGGCGATGGAGGCGCCGCCGGGCAGGTCCACCAGCACTTCGGCATTGACCGCGCCGGGAATCACCTTGCCGATGACGCCGGGAAACTGGTTGCGGGTGGAAAGCAGGTAGTTTTCCGCCTCTTCCACCAGCAGCACAAAGCTGGCTTTGATCAGGGCCAGGGCTTCCACGCCGGGTTTGAGGCCCAGCTTCCTGGTGCTCACCTGGGTGATGGAGGCCACGATACTGGGGCCGCCCTCTACGGCCAGTTCCACTTCATCGTTGACCGCGCCGGAATGGACGGCCGTAATTTTGCCGTGAAACACGTTTCTTGCGCTGGTGTGCATGCTGTTCTCCTTGGAGCGTTGGTGCGGCCGGTGCGGCCGCAGTTGTTTCCATAAGCCTTGCCGCGCGCCCGGGGCTGCCCGCCGCCGTGGCGGGTGCAAGGTCCGCTCCGGGGGTCTGCGGTAATGTATGCGTTATGGTATACGCTCCGGCCCCAAAAGGCCAAGCCAGCACGGTTTATGCACACTCCTTATAAAAAACGGGCAAAACGCTGCAGTTAGCTGTGCCCCCAAAATCCGGTCTTCAGCGGCGGCGCGGCGGCGCGGCCGGGGCGTCCACATAAAGCCAGAGCAGCGCGCCCATCTCCAGGGGCTTGGGCTGGCCGTCCGGTCCTTTGAGGGGCGCGCCTTCGGCTTCCGCCTGGCAGCACCACCAGCCGGGCTGGGCGAGCACAAAGGCAAAATTGCCCTGGCTGTCAGCACGGGTTGCCAGTTCTTCATGCCAGGGGGTGGGCACGGGCGTTTTTTCCACATTGATGCGGTGCATGCGCACCAGAGCCTTGGGCAGGGGTTTGCCTTCCAGCAGAGCCTGGCCGCTGAACAACGTCGGGGCCATAAGCCCGAACGGCCGCGTGCGGGGTACGATTTCGAAACGCAGGCCTGCGGGCGCGTCCCAGCCGCGTTCAACGCCGTAGACGGGCAGGATGGTTTTGACATAGTGCTGGGCAAAGCGTTGGCGGGCCGCGTCCCACCAGGGTCGGGCCTCAATAAGGAATTGGTAGAGCCCGGGCTTGTTCAGGGCCACGTTGGCCCCCCAGGCCTTCTGATCCAGATAGCGGATTTCTTCCACGTCGCCCAGCAGGTCGCGACGTTCGGGCTGCAGCACGCCTTCTTTCAGCGGCGTGGCATCGTCATAACGCAGCACGGCGAAAAGCTGGGGCATGTCCATGACCAGGCCCTCATAGCGGAAAGGGCGCAGCATGGTGATAAGCACGTCCACTTCTGCGCCAATGTCCGGCTGTGGCGCTGCCTCGGTTGCGGCAGCCGCGGCGGGCTTGGTGGCGTTGGCGGCCGCGGGGGAGGCAGGGACGCCCGCGGGCATGTTTTCCGGCGGCGTGCCTTTCTGCTCTTTGCCCTTTTTGTCTTCCCGGGGTGCGACCTCGGCCTTGGCCTCATTTTTGGCGGCCTCGACCTTGCCTGCTTCGCCTTTGTCCACCTCGGCCTTGCCTGCTTTTAGCGGGGGAGCCTCCACACTGGGTTCGCTGGGCACCAGCAGGGTCACCTGGGCTCGTACCGGCAAAGGGGCGGCCAGCAGCAGGCTGACCAAGGCCATGCAGCCCAGCGTACAAAATAGGCCTGCGCCGTCCGGCCTGGGCTTGCCCCAGGGGCGACAACCGGCGCGTGCACGGCGCAAAGCGGAAAAAACAAGAAGCGTGTGCGGCATACTATCCCTCACGGATGTGGGCCCGTCCACAGCATCGGGGGCGGGACGAACGGCGCGGAGTGCGCTGCAGAACAGGTGCATCATATTTTAGGGCAGGTAACGTTGCAATGCCCTGAAGGTTGCGTAAGCAGACGCCCGCCGTGGAGGCGCAAGCGTAGCTTGGCCCGTTACGACGAAGGAAGTTACGGACAAAGACAGCAGCGCCAGCTACGGATGAAGACAGCACCGCTATGTCTTTGCGTGGGTAAGTGCCGGGACGAACGTGCCGTAACCTTTGAGAATGCATATTTTTAAAGGTAATCTGCTCCCGGCGCGGCTTTTGGACTCCTTGCTGTGGAGAGAGTGCCGCGTCTGTGCCAACTCTATAAAAATTCAAAAGAATTCCTTCTGGCAGTATAGCGAAAGCGTCTGGTCTTGTCATGTCTTCTCTCCACCCCTGGCTGCGTGCGGGTTGTTGCGGGGCAGCGCCCGGAACGAGTGGCCGGAACCTTTGAGAACACAATTCGAAAAGGTGATCTGCTGAGGTTTTAAGGCCCGACGCGGGGCTTGCGTCTGCAGCCGTCGTTGTTGGCGGCATGCAGTTTTTCAGGGCAGGGGGCCGTGCTGCGGGGTGCGGGCCACCACCAGCACGTCCACGGCACAAGCGCCGGCGGCCCGCAGGGCGCAGGCCGCAGCCCTGAGGGTGCTGCCTGTGGTCATGACGTCGTCCAGCAGCCAGAGGCGCAGGCCTTGCGCTTCTGCCGCTGCGATAAAACTGTGCCGGACATTGGCCCGGCGTTGCGTTGCGGTCAGGCCGGATTGGGCCGGGCCCGGCAGAACGCGGCGCAGCAACTGGGGTCGCAGGGGCAAGCCCGTGCGCCGGGCCAGGGCCTTGGCCAGTTCGTGGGCCTGGTTGTAGCCCCGTTGCCGCAGGTGTGCAGGGTGCTGCGGCACGGCCAGCAGGGCGTCGGGCTGCGGCAGGCCTTGCGCGGCCCTGTACAGCAGGTCCGCCAGCAAAGGGGTCAGGTAGAGGTGGGCGTCAAATTTGAGCCGCAGCAGCAAGTGCCGCAGCACTCCGGCGTACAGACCGTGGAAGGCCAGGCCGCTCCAGGGGGGCGGATCCGTGAGGCAACGGCCGCACAGGCCGGCGGCCTCCCTGTGTTGGGGATAATCTGCCGGGGGCAAGCCGCAGACGGGGCAGCGGGGGCCGTTGTAAGGCCGGAGCAGGGGGAGACAGGCGGGGCAGAGCAGGGCTTCCGCCATGGAATCGGGGAGGTGCGGCGTGGGGGTAAAGGGGGCCAGGCAGTGGAGGCAGCGCTGTTGGCGCAGGCCCAGCCATGTCTGGCGGCATGCGGACCGCAGTGCGGTCCAGAAGGCGCCCCAGGTTGTGGCCCGGCAAGCCTTGCAGCGCAAGGGCGGTAAAAAGGGCGGATGCCGAGGGCGGTTCACCGGAAGGGCGGGCGCGTCTGCCCTGTGGTTGCGTCTGGGAGAAGAGGCGCCTGATGCGTCGCGTCGGGCCGGGATGTGTTGGGGGCTGTCTGGTCGGCGGCCGCCCCCGCCTGTTGCCGTGCGGCCAGGCGGCTGCCCCAGTCGTGCCCCCAGGAGCGCAGCGCGCCGCAGACCGCCGGGCGTTCCAGCAGATCCTGTGTGGTTTCCAGGCCGCGCAGCAGGCGGTTTTCGCGGATGCAGGCATTGAGCGGAGCCAGAAAATACTTCAGGGTGAGCAGTGCTCCGGCAAACAGCTTGTCGCCGTGGGAGCGTCCGGCGCAGAGGGCCGCCAGCACGGGTTTGATTTGGGTGTGGGGGCGTCCGGGGTGCCCGGCGCCGTGGGTTTGCCCGGCCCAGAAGCGTTGTGAGCGGTCGATCAGCGCCTTGAAGTGCGCGGGCAGGGAATAGAAGTAGATGGGGGAGGCCAGCAGCACCAGAGGAGCCGCCAGAATATGCTGCAGAATCGCTTCAGCATGGTCGCCGTCTTTGTCCTGAGTACAGCGGTGGGGCGGCGCGGTGCAGCCCCCGCAGTTGGTGCAGGGGGCAAAGGCATAATCCCTCAAGGGCAGCAGGCGCGGCTGTTGTCCGGCGTCGGCCATGCCCTGGGCGAACAGGGCCGCCACCGTGTCCGATACCCCGTTGGGGTGGGGGCTGCAGAGCAGGACCAGCGGGCGGTTCATGAGGGGAAGTCGCCGCAGAAGGGGTTGTTCAGCTTTTCGTCGCCGATGCTGGTGGCCGGGCCGTGACCGGGAAAGACGCGCGTGGCGTCGGGCAGTTTGAAGAGCACCTCCCGCACGGAATGCAGCAGTGTGGCGTGGTCGCCGCCGGGAAAATCCGTGCGGCCCACGGAGCGGTAGAATAGGGCGTCACCCGTAAAGACGACGCCTTCGCCGGGAAAATAGAGGGAAACGCCGCCCGGCGTGTGCCCGGGCGTGTTCAGAACCCGACAGTCCATACCGCCGAAGCTGACTTCTCCCTCGGGCATGGGCCGACAGCTGAAAGGCGGCACCGGCGGGAAGCCCCACAGTCCGCCCTGGCTCGATTCCGTCCCGGCCAGGCTGTCGTCGCCCTTGGGCACATATACGGGCGCGTCCGTGGCCTGCTCCAGCGTGGCTACGCCATAAAGGTGGTCGAAATGGCGGTGGGTGATGCAGATGGCCGCCAGGGCAAGTTTGTGTTTCCGCAGATAGTCCAGCATGGGCGCGGGGTCTCCCCCCACGTCCACGGCCACGGCCTGGTCCGCGTTATGCAAAAGGTAACTGTTGGTTTCCAGCGGGCCCAGGGGAAAGGTTGCAACGGGCATAATGGTCCTTCGGCTGCAATGCGCCTTGTCTGAAATATGATTGCATTCAGTCTAGCCCGGAAGCCCGCGCCGGGCAAGGGCGGAGGCCGCAGGAGTCACGAATTTTTCTAGACAATTCGCCCCGGCCGTCCTACACTTTGAGAATGAAGCAACTTTTGTCTCCTCCCCGGCTGGAACGTGAAGACATCATTGAAATGGAAGGGCTGCTGTGCGGGCAGCTGGAGGCGTTTTTTTCCTTCAGCGGTCACGCCTTGTATTTCCCCACGGAGCATGCCCCGGCGGAGCCGCAGCTGCTCACGCGCGAACGGCGGCTGTTGCTGCCCCTGCGACGGGAGGGAGAGGTGCTGGGCGTGCTCATGCTGCACGGCGTGCGTGCGCGCGAGGCGCGCGCGCTGTTGCCCGTGCTGCCGGCCGCGGCCGCCCTTTGTCTGGACAACCTGGCCTGGGTGCGGGCCGCCCGCACGGACTCCCTCACCGGCCTGGCCACGGAAGAGGCGCTGTTTTCACGCATGGAAGAAGCGGCCGCGCGCGTGCGCGCCCATCTGGAGGATCCGTCCGTAACCGACGGGCACGATGCGCCCTTGCACCGCCTGTGCATGGGCCTTGTGCTGGTGCGTCTGCACAATGGGCCGGAGCTGGTACAGCGGGAAGGACACGGTTTTGTGCAGAAGGCTCTGCAGTCTCTGGCCGCGGCCTGCCGCACGGACCTGCCTTCAGATGTGCTGGCGGCCAGGGCAGGGCGGTATGAATTTGCCTTTTTGCTGGCGGCCAGCGGCCGCGGGGTCTGCCACAAGCTGGCTGCGTCCGTGCTGCAGCGCATGCAGGACGCGGGTCTGACCCTGCCCCTGACCCACAGGCGGGCGCGTCTGGAGTTTTGCGCCGGGCACGCCCTCTATCCGCAGGATATGCAGGGCCAGGAAATGAAGATGCCCATGAGCGAGCAGGCCCGGCGTTGTCTGGACCGCGCCCGTCTGGCCGCTGATGTGGCAGCCCAGGCCGTGTGCGCCGCGCCGGGCGGGGCCTGCCGCATCATGCCCTTTGCCCGCATCCTGCAGGAAGGCGGCCTGGTGCTGGAAAATCTGCCCCTGGGCCGGGTGCGGGTGAGCCTGGGGCGGCAGGCCAAGGCCAGGGAGGGCATGCGCTTTGCCCTCTGGGGGCGGGATGCCGGGGGCGAACCGCGCCACAAGGGCGAAATCGTGTTGCTGCGCACGGGGGATACGGACGCGGTAGGGGAGATTGTGCACCTGGCCGACGCCACGGACCAGCCAGCCCCCGGCGACGGTCTGAGTCTGCTGGGCGAGGGGCCGGGCCTGAGCCCGGATCTGGAAGAGGGCGGCGTTCTTGCGTTATCGGCGGAGACGGCCCTTGTGGCGCGCCCGCGTGCCGACGTCCCCGGCCAGGAAGATGCGGACCAGAATGCTGCCCAGGGTGCTGTTCAGAATGCCGGCCGGGGAAACGTGGCCCCGGCGACAGCGGGGCAGAAGCGCGTCCTCCGCCAGTCGGTGTCAGGCCCGGCCGCAACGCCGCCCGCAGAGGCGGCGACGGCAGCGGCTTCGGGGGCCGTGCGGCGCGGGTTGTGCGGGCACGGCGATTTTCTGCGGCGCTTCGCTCTGGCGGCGGAGCCCTGCCCCTGCTTTACTCTGGCCCTGCTGCGCCTGGAAACGGCGCGCAACGGCGAAGGCGAGGGCGCTGCGCCCTCCCGCGGGGCGGGGCGGGCGGCGGAGCCTCTGAGTAGCGCCCTGGAGCTCTGGCGCGCCACAGTGGGCGCGTCGACTGCAGACGGCAAAGCTGCGGATGCGCCTCTGGCCGGGCTTTACGGCAGCAACAGCCTGATCTTTTTCCACCCGGCGCAGCCGGCTGCCGATCTTTTGCCTGCCTATCAGGATCTCTGCGCGGCCTTGTGTCGGCGCGGCCTGGCTGTGGCCGCAGGGCTGGCCGGCTATCCTTTTCTTCAGTTCCGTAAGGCGGAAATGCCCGACTGCGCGCTCAAGGCCCTGGAATATGCCCTGCTGCTGCCGGAACCGCGCGTGGGGGTCTGCAATTCTCTGGCTCTGAACATCAGTGCCGACCGGCGGTACAGCCTGGGCGATGTCTTCGGCGCGGTGGAGGAATACAAGCTGGCCTTGCTGGCAGACGCGGGCAACGTTATGGCCTGGAATTCTCTGGGCGTGTGCATGGCCGCTCTGGGCCGACGGCACGAAGCGCGGCGGCATTTTCTGGAGGCTCTGCGCCACAAGCCGGAGCCCGCCGCCGCTGAGCAGATCTATTACAATCTGGGCACGGTCTGCCAGGGTTTGGGCGAACGCCGGGCCGCTACGCGGTATTACCGGCAGTGCGTCAAGCTGGCTCCGGAGCACCTTTACGCCCATATCCGTCTGGGGCAGCTCTGCGAGCAGGGCGGTCGCCGCGCCGAGGCCCGGCGCTGTTACGAGCGGGCCGCGGCCATTGAGGACGCGCACCCCGGCGCGCCCAGCCTGGCCCGGCGTTATCTGGCACGGGTGGCCGTGCGCCAGCGGCGGGGCGGCGAGGCCCGCGAACTGCTGCACGAGGCTCTGGTGCGCAACCCCCAGGACGCCGCCGCCATGCTGCTGCTGGCCAAAATTTATCTGGACGGAGAGGAAGACCCGGCCATCGCCGAAATGCTCGCCCGCAAAAGCGCCGGCCTGCAGGACAGGCCCGAAGCCTGGCAGACCCTGGCCAGGGCCCTGCGCGCATTGGGCCGGGAAGATGAGGCCCGCGTGGCGGAGGCCCGCGCTGTGCTGGCCTGAACCCTGCGGTTCCGGGTCGGCAGGGACGGCCGCCGTGGGTTTTATCCTGCGGGCGGGAAGGCCGGCGGGCTCTTGAGGGCAAAAGCCGCTCTGCGCGTACCCGGCGTTGCGCCATACAAAAAAATCTTTCCACACCTTATTATTTTCTATGCTTTTTTCTGAAACTGCCCGGAATTTTGTGGCGCGGGCTTGACTTTTCAGTCTGAGGCGTCTACATCACCAATGCCAAGGAATTGAATTTCAATTTGTAAGGCGAGTATTAGGGAAGTCCCCGGGGCCGTCGCGACCCCACGGGATGGGCGACGCGTTACGGCGCGTCCGTCGCGAGATCCGGCCACAGCGTGGACGAAATCTGAATTTTGGGGCGACCGGAGGCCACTGGTCCCGGCGTGCGCGGGAGGTGCGTGCATGAGTGCTGTTCGTCAGTTTGAAAATCATGAAGATGGACCCGGGAAAAAAGCCGGAGTGGTGCGTATTGCCCTGGCGGGCAATCCCAACTCCGGCAAGACCACGGTGTTCAACGGGTATACAGGTGCGCGCCAGCATGTGGGCAATTATCCCGGCGTCACTGTAGACAGAAAAGAAGGGCACATTACTGTGGAGGGCACGCCCGTCACCGTGGTGGACCTTCCCGGCACGTATTCTCTTACGGCCTATTCACAGGAAGAACTGGTGGCCCGACGGGAGCTGAGCGCCGGGCATGTGCAGGCCGTCATCGACGTGGTGGACGCCTCGGCGCTGGAACGCAACCTGCTGCTCACCGTTCAGATGCTGGAAATGGGCATCCCCGTAGTGCTCTGCTGCAACATGATGGACGAGGCCCGTGCCGCCGGCATCCATATTGATATGGAGCACCTGGGCAAGCTGCTGGGCATTCCCGTGCTGCCCATGGTAGCCCGCAGCGGCGAAGGACTGCAGGCGGCCATGAAGACGGCCATCGCCCTGGCCCGTGAAGGCAAACGCGAGCCCCTGCGTTTTTCCTACGGCAGCGATCTTGACCCCGTTATTGCGGATATGGAAAAGCGCATCGCTGAAAGCGGTCTCTTGACAAACCGCCACTTGCCCAGCTGGGTAGCCCTCAAGATGCTGGAAGGCGACAGCGAGATCTGGCATGAAGCCCGTCTGTCCGACGCCCACATCACGGCGGAGCTGGAGGATATCTGCAAAAAAACCGCCGCCCATGTGCGTGACACTCTCAATGCCAACCTGGAATCCATCATTACCGACTACCGCTACGGCTATATCCGCAGTCTGCTGCGCGACGGCATAGTACGCCAGGACGCCGGCAAGGATCGCCTGGCTCTTTCGGACAAGTTGGATAAGGTGCTCACCAACGCCTTTTTCGGGCCGCTGATCATGATCGGCGTGCTCTACCTCATGTTTCAGGTCACCTTTGAGCTGGGGGCCTACCCCCAGGGTTGGGTGGAAGACGGCTTTACCTGGCTGGGCGACGCCATTACAGCAGCCCTGCCTGAAGGGCTGGCCCAGTCGCTTATTGTGGACGGCATCATCGCCGGCGTGGGCGGTGTGCTCAGCTTTGTGCCGCTCATCCTGATCATGTTCGTGCTCATTTCCTTTATGGAAGACAGCGGCTATATGGCCCGCGTGGCTTATATGATGGACCGCATCTTCCGCTTCTTCGGCCTGCACGGGGCCTCGGTCATGCCCTACATCATTGCCGGCGGCATTGCCGGCGGCTGCGCCATCCCCGGCGCCATGGCCACCCGCACCCTGCGCAGCCCCAAGGAAAAGCTGGCCACCCTGCTTACCCTGCCGTACATGGCCTGCGGCGCCAAACTGCCGGTATTTTTGCTGCTGGCCGGGGCTTTTTTCCCGGACAACGCGGCCACCGTCATGTTTTTGCTGACCCTTTCCGGCTGGGTTGTCGCCTTGGTTGTGGCGCGCTTCCTGCGCTCCACCATCGTCAAGGGCGAGGCCACGCCTTTTGTCATGGAACTGCCCCCCTACCGTATGCCCACGCCCTTTGGCCTGCTGCTGCATTGCTGGGAGCGCGCCTGGATGTACATCAAGAAGGCGGGCACCATCCTGGTGGCCGTGGCCGTACTCATCTGGGCCGGCATGACTTTCCCCAGCCTGCCCGAAGACAAGGCTGCCCCCTTTGAACAGCAGATCGCCCAGATCGAAGAGCAGATCTCCGCCATGCCCGAAGGCGCCGAAGGCCGTGCCGCCCTGGAAGACCAACTCGGCGAGGTAAAGAACGACCTTTCGGAAGAAGAGCTCTCCTATTCCGTGGCCGGACGCCTGGGTAAGGCCGTGGAACCCTTCACCCGCCCCGCCGGCTTTGACTGGCGCACGGACATCGCTCTGCTGGCCGGCGTGGCCGCCAAGGAATCCATTGTGGCCACTCTGGGCACGGCCTACGCTCTGGGCGAACAAGACCCCGAAGACGCCGCCCCGCTGGCCGAACGCCTTAAGGCCGACTCCAACTGGTCGCCCGCCTCGGCTCTGGCTCTGATGCTCTTTGTGCTCATGTACTCCCCCTGCTTCGTGGCCCTGGTGGTCATCAAGCAGGAGGCCGGCAGCTGGGGCTGGCTGGCCTTCAGCATCCTGTTCAACACGGCTCTGGCGTACGGCGTGGCGGTAATCGCCTACCAGGTAGGCAAGAGCGTATTGTAAGCATTCTTTCTGACAGCCCCTGATCCTGACGCCCGTGCCGCCGCCTTGACAAAGGCTTGGCGGCACGGGCATTCTTGTGTCTGTGGGGGAAACATGTCCGCAGGGAAAATCTGTTGCGTTCTGGTCCTGGCCGTGCTGACGGCTTCGGGTGCGCTGGCCGGACCGTTGGAAGGCTATGTGCTTACCGTGGAGGACGGCAATACCTTTACCATAGCGCATACGCCCGAAGGCAGACAGCCTGAGGCAGTGGTGCGGTTTTACGGCATAGAGGCCCCCACCCTGCAGCAGCCCCTGGGGCCCGAAGCGCGTGTGCGCCTGGCCGAACTTTTGCCGCGCGGCACCAGAGTAGCCATTGATCCCGTGGGCGAAGCCGATGACGGCCCCCTGGTTTCTATTGTGCAGGTGGGGGGCACCTCCATCAATTATCAATTGGTCGTGGAGGGGCTCGCCTGGGTGGACCGCAAACGCTGCAGAGCGGTTTTCTGTCGGCGCTGGTATATCCAGGAGCACCAGGCCGTGCAGGCCCGGCGCGGCATCTGGGGCCTCAACATCGGCACGCCTCCCTGGCAGTGGGGGCGTTGAGTTTGGCCGGCCGTTGCTGCGAGCCCGGCTTTTTTGCCAACATACTTTTGCCAACGGAGCGTCTATGAACAGCAGTCTCAGCGCCGCCCAGCAGGAATTTCTGGACGGGTGGAAAGCGGACCCCTGCAACGTCAAGGCGGCCTTTGTGGCGTACAGGGATTTTCTGGCTGCGCAGCCGGGCGTGACCCTGGATTTCAAGGCTCGGCCCGGCATCAGCTATTCTGTGCGCGCGGCCCATGCGGCGCAGCAAAACCGTAAACTTTTTGTGCTGGTGGACGTGGTGGACGATGAGCCGGAGAGCCGCTGGCTTTCCGTTTGTTTTTATGACGATATGGTCACAGACCCCGAAGGCAAAGGAGATTTTGTGCCCGGGGGGCTCATGGGCGAAGACGCCCATTGCTTTAATCTGGACGAAGACGACCCCCGTATGCGCGACTACATCCAGGCCCGCCTGGCGGAAGCCCTGGCCAAAGCCGCTGCGGCCTGACGCCGCCCGTCCACCTGAAATACAGACAAAATCGCTCTGCGGCGGGCCACCCCGCCCATGAGCGCTTGTCCTTTACGGCGTTCCTGCGCCGCAACGCCCCGGATCCCCGGGGCGTTTTTTGTCGTAAAAATTGTTTGCATAGTGGAATAAGATGAACTGCATATCTATTTATCGCAATTCAGACGCATTGAATTGGATAGACCAATATTTTTAATAGTTATAGGAGGTATGCGCTATTCTTTTGCTCTATAAAGAATCTAAATGATATGCTCTATAAAAATTTTTACAGAAGTATAAATAAAAAACAAATTTTTCCGAAAAGTACTATATAACATCCTTCTTTTGAAGGAAAGATTTTTGAAAATTTGTTTTGTGCGGCAGAGGAAGCTGCCGGAAGAAATATTGGTGTCGTGTGGATGTGTACTCTGGCGGCATTGCGGGCCTGGATGGGTAAAATCTGTTGTCGCACGGTAGGGCGGCGGCTTGCAGATGTTGCGCCGGAGGTGTGGGAGAAGGTTGCTGCAAGGAGGGGCTCCATGTCACGAAGTATCAGGATCGTATTGTTGTCGCTCATCGGGCTGGTCATCATTATTGTCCAGTCTGCGCTGATCGGCGTGGTGGCCAATCTGTCCTATAAAGATACCATGCAGGCCCGCACCGGTGAGATGGGGCTCATGGTGGAAACCGTCGCCAAATCTCTGGGCGATTTTGGTGAGCAGTTGTCCATGCTGGTCAATGGCATGTCCAAGGCATACAAAATTCAGCATTTTCTTGAAACCGGCGACGGGCTGGAGGGCGCCGAATTTTTTATTGCCGCCATGTCCCAGTCTTCGCCCGCCATCAATTCTTTGTACATACTTGACGCCACAGGACAGATGCGGGCCATTCAGGTGCAGGGCAAGGCCACCCAGTTGAGCGACCTGACTGGCCGGGAGTATGTGCAGACGGCCCTGACCGGCAAACCAGGCTTCAGCAGTACGCCAACCAAAAGCAATGCCACGGGCAAGGTTATCGTCAGCGTGACTGCGCCGGTACTGGGCGCCGGCGGCAAGATATTGGGCGGGGTGGGCATGTCCTACGCCATTGACGGACTGGAAGAAAAGTATATCAAAACCATCAAAATGGGGCAGTCCGGTTATCCCTTTATCACCACGTCCAACGGCGTCATGGTGGCCCATCCCGACAGCAGGCTGGTGCTGCAGGACCAAAGCGCCAACAGCGGCATACGCGCCATGCTGGGTGCGGCCTCAGGGCAGGGCGTAGCCTACCAGTGGAACGGCAAGGAAAGGATGCTGGCCTGGGCTACGGTACCCCACTGGCAATGGAAGGTAGCCCTGGCTATGGATACGGCCGAAATTCAGGCCCCGGCGGTGCAACAGCGCAACGTCATGCTGGGGTTGGGCGCTGTCGCCATTGTCTTGTTGCTGCTGGTTTCTCTGCTGGCTCTGGAGAAGGTCGCCATCCGGCCTTTGCGCCAGTTGCAGGCCTACGCCGGCACGGTGGCCGACGGCGACCTCAACGCCCGGCTGGATCTGCGTCTGAAGAATGAAATCGGCAAGCTGGCCGACGCGCTGCGCACCATGGTAGAAAACCTCAAGGCCAAGATTGCCGAAGCGGACGAAAATACCCGCAAGGCACAGGCTGAATCGGAACGCGCGGCACAGGCCACGGCCGAAGCTGAAGCCGCCCGTGCGGCTGCCGAACGCGCCAAGGCCGAAGGCATGCTCCAGGCCGCCGATCAGCTGGAAGGCGTGGTGGTCACGGTGAACACGGCTTCAGAACAGCTCTCCGCCCAGGTGGAACAGTCCAGCCGCGGGGCCGAACGCCAGAGCGCCCGCGCCAGCGAAACGGCCACGGCTATGGAGGAAATGAACGCCACGGTGCTGGAAGTGGCCCGCAACGCCGCCGAAGCCGCGGATTCGGCCAAAAACGCCAAAACCAAGGCCGAAGACGGCGCTGGCGTGGTGGCCCAGGTGGTGGAGAGCATCGGCAATATGCGCCATCAGGCTCTGGGCCTCAAGGATGAAATGACCGTGCTGGGCCAGCAGGCCGAGAGTATCGGCCAGATTCTGGGCGTCATTTCCGACATTGCGGACCAGACCAATCTGCTGGCCCTCAACGCGGCCATTGAAGCGGCCCGCGCCGGAGAGGCCGGACGCGGCTTTGCCGTGGTGGCCGACGAAGTGCGCAAGCTGGCGGAAAAAACCATGACTGCCACCAAACAGGTGGGCGACGCCATCCACGAAATCCAGTCCGGCACGCGTAAAAACGTGGACAACGTGGACCAGGTAGTTCAGGTGGTGGTCAGCACCACAGATCTGGCCGGCAAATCCGGCGAAGCCCTGCACGAAATCGTGGCTCTGGTGGATACTACCGCCCAGCAGGTGCAGTCCATCGCCACCGCGGCCGAAGAACAGTCCTCCGCCAGTGAGGAGATCAACCACTCCATTGAGGACGTGAACCGCATTTCTGCCGAGACCTCCGCCGCCATGCGCCACGCCTCTGCCGCCGTGACCGAACTGGCCCAGCAGGCGCAGGTGCTGCGCGGCCTTATCGATCAGATGAAGCAGGGCTAAGAGCCTGAAAGACTGTGGGGGGAGGGCACTTTGGGTCAGCTTAGCCCGTTACGACGAAGGAAATTACGGGCGAAGACAGCAGCGCGCAAAAGTGCCTTTCCCCCCACACCCTCCCTTCATTCTTCAAAAAAATTTTCTTCCCTCGCAGCACCGCCTGGGCGCACCTTGGAGAGAAAAAGGCGGGTTGTCCCGTTTTGTCGGCCGCTCTGTAGCGGCTTCAGATGTGTCTGCCTTCCCGATGACATCCTTTCTTGCATTTGCTCCCTAAATATCCTATAGGCGCAACGTATATAAAGTTTATCGTGTTTTATCCGATTGCTAAATGAGACGTTTATTCTGACATCGGCAGTGCGACGGCAGGGACCCAAGGCAGCCGGCAGTCGCCGTGTGCGGCTGCCGATCAGGGGAACCTGGCGGCACGCAGACAGGCTTTTCAATGGGAATCGCCTGGCTGGGGTTGCGGGTGGGGCGCCCGAGACCTCGATGTTCCAGACGACAACAGGTTTTTTGTAATGGAGTTGAGGATGGCCCACAGTATTCGCATGACGTTGTTGCTTTTGATCAGCGCAGTTATTCTCCTTATCCAGTCCGCTCTTGTTGGTGTGGTGGCCAAATTGTCTTATGAAGCCAATATGGAATCCCGCACACATGAGATGGGTCTGATGGTGGAGACAATAGCAAAGTCCATGGGAGACTTTGGCGAACAATTATCCACGCTTGTCAATGGAGTGTCAAAGGCGCCAAAAGTGCGTCAGTATCTGGAAACCGGCGACGGCGTGGAGGGCTTGTCCGTTTTTATCGCTGCCATGTCGCAGTCTTCGGCAAGTATCAACACGCTCTATGTTTTTGACGCTACGGGCCAGCAGCGGATTGTCTGCGCACAGGGCAAGATGGTGGAAAAACATAATAATCTGTCCAATCGCGAATACATACAGGCGGCCCTGGCCAATAAGCGCGGCTTCAGCTCCACTCCCACCAAAAGTTTTGCCACGGGCAAGATCATCGTCAGTGTGACTGCCCCGGTGCTGGACGCCGGCGGCAAGGTACTGGGCGGCATAGGCATGTCTTACGCCATTGATGAACTGGAAAAAAATTATATTCAGAGCATCAAAATGGGCCAGTCTGGCTACCCCTACATTATTTCTCCCAAGGGTATTTTTGTGGCCCACCCGGACAGCAGCCTGGCGCTGCAGGACCACAGCGCCAATCCCGGCATACGCGATATGTTGGGTGCGCCTTCCGGGCAGGGCGTGTCCTTCCAGCGCAACGGCGTGGATAAAATGCTGGCCTGGTACACAGTGCCCTACTGGAACTGGAAGGTGGCCCTGGTTATGGATACGGCCGAAATCCAGGCCCCGGCGGTGCAACAGCGCAACGTTATGCTGGGCCTGGGGCTGGGCGCTATTGTGCTGCTTGTGGCGGTTTCGCTGCTGGCTCTGGAAAAAATCGCCATCCGGCCTTTGCGCCAGTTGCAGGCCTATGCCGGCACGGTGGCCGACGGCGACCTCAACGCCCGGCTGGATCTGCGTCTGAAGAATGAAATCGGCAAGCTGGCCGACGCGCTGCGCACCATGGTAGAAAACCTCAAGGCCAAGATTGCCGAAGCGGACGAAAATACCCGCAAGGCACAGGCTGAATCGGAACGCGCGGCACAGGCCACGGCCGAAGCTGAAGCCGCCCGTGCGGCTGCCGAACGCGCCAAGGCCGAAGGCATGCTCCAGGCCGCCGATCAGCTGGAAGGCGTGGTGGTCACGGTGAACACGGCTTCAGAACAGCTCTCCGCCCAGGTGGAACAGTCCAGCCGCGGGGCCGAACGCCAGAGCGCCCGCGCCAGCGAAACGGCCACGGCTATGGAGGAAATGAACGCCACGGTGCTGGAAGTGGCCCGCAACGCCGCCGAAGCCGCGGATTCGGCCAAAAACGCCAAAACCAAGGCCGAAGACGGCGCTGGCGTGGTGGCCCAGGTGGTGGAGAGCATCGGCAATATGCGCCATCAGGCTCTGGGCCTCAAGGATGAAATGACCGTGCTGGGCCAGCAGGCCGAGAGTATCGGCCAGATTCTGGGCGTCATTTCCGACATTGCGGACCAGACCAATCTGCTGGCCCTCAACGCGGCCATTGAAGCGGCCCGCGCCGGAGAGGCCGGACGCGGCTTTGCCGTGGTGGCCGACGAAGTGCGCAAGCTGGCGGAAAAAACCATGACTGCCACCAAACAGGTGGGCGACGCCATCCACGAAATCCAGTCCGGCACGCGTAAAAACGTGGACAACGTGGACCAGGTAGTTCAGGTGGTGGTCAGCACCACAGATCTGGCCGGCAAATCCGGCGAAGCCCTGCACGAAATCGTGGCTCTGGTGGATACTACCGCCCAGCAGGTGCAGTCCATCGCCACCGCGGCCGAAGAACAGTCCTCCGCCAGTGAGGAGATCAACCACTCCATTGAGGACGTGAACCGCATTTCTGCCGAGACCTCCGCCGCCATGCGCCACGCCTCTGCCGCCGTGACCGAACTGGCCCAGCAGGCGCAGGTGCTGCGCGGCCTTATCGATCAGATGAAGCAGGGCTAAGAGCCTGAAAGACTGTGGGGGAGGGAACTTTTGTCCACAAAGGTTTTCTCCCCCACCACACAAGTTTTCCCCCGCAAAAAACTATATTTTTATCCAGATCAGACTGGCCTGGCGGCCGCAACCGCGCTGGCGGCGGTAGGAGAAGAACTGCGGGTTGGACATGGTGCAGAGGTCCAGGCCGAAGATATGGCGGGGCAGGAGCCCGGCGTCTTCCAGCTGGCGGCGGGTGAGGCTCCAGAGGTCCAGGGTGCGGCCGGGCGCGTCAAACCAGGGGGCGTAGTTTGGGCCCCATTCCTGAGAGAAGTTGGTAAACTGAGCTTTGTCCGGTCCCAGGCTGGGGCCGCGTACGGCCAGCACCTCACGGGGGTCAAGGCCATACTGTTGGCAGAAGCGGCGCGCGCCGCTGGTGGGGAAGGCGCAGCGGTTGCCGCGCCAACCGGCGTGCAGGGCGGCCACGTAGCGTCCACTTGTGTGGGCCAGGAGGATGGGCTGGCAGTCGGCGGTCTTGATGCACAGAGCCAGACCGGGGCGGTCGGTAGCCAGGCCGTCGCCTTGGGGCAGGGCGGCGTCCGTAAGGTCCGGGGCCAGGGACAAGGCCGTGGCGGGCGGGTCAACGTGTAAAGCGTCGCCGTGCACCTGGTGCAGTTCGGCCCAGTCTGTGGCTCCTCCGGCGCGCAGCAGGCCAGCCAGGGCGCGGCGGCTGCGCGCCGTGCGCGCGGGCTCGTCCCCCACGCTGTAGGATATGTTGCCGCCGGAAAGGGGGTCGACGTCGGCATTGCGGAGGTCGGCAAAATCCGGGGCCGGGCCACGGCACTGGAAGGCGCAGCCCACGTTCTCCAGACCTGGAAACTGGAAGGAAATACAGCTTATTTCAGACACTGCAGGCCTCGTTCGGTACAAAGGTGGTCCACCCTTTGGTCCCAGGGGTCCAGGGGCAGGGTGGGCACCACCTGGCAGGAAAAGCACAGGCCCAGGAGCGGGCAGGCCGGGCGTCGGCGCAGAAAACGGTCGTAATAGCCGCCGCCGTAGCCCAGGCGGCCGCCCCGGAGGTCAAAAAGCAGACCCGGCAGAATGAACAGGTCCGGGGAGAAGGCCGCGCCCAGGGCTTCGGGCCCCAGGCCGGGCAGGGCGGGGGTGGGTTCGCGCAGGCCGAAAGGGCCGGGGCGCAGATCCTGCGGGCCGGAACAGAGGGCAAAGTCCATGCATCCGGGTTGGCCGTGGCGCACGCGTGGCAGCCAGACCACGCGGCCCGCAGTCCAGGCCGCGTCCAGCAGGAGATCTGTGGGCGTTTCTTGTTTCACCCCCACATAGAGGGCCACGGAGCGGGCCTCGCGCCAGAGGGCGGAACTCAGGATATGCCCTTGTGCGGCTTGGCCGTTATTTTGGAATGCCTGCGGTGAAAGGCCGCGGCGCAGACCGGCGGCCTGTTCCCGCAGGCGGGCCTTGGTGGCGGCTTCGGGCGCGGCGGGCGGCGGGGAAGGGAACATGACGGGTCTTTCCTTGGCTGGCGGAATATGCTAATCTGTACATACTGCGGCCGAATACGGCCGCAAGACTGTAACAAAGGAAACACCGCCATGCCAAGCGCCGACTTTCAGGACTATCTCTGGGTCGCCGTGGGCGACATCCACGACGAGCCTGCCCGCATTGCCGAAATTCCGGAGCTTTCTCAGGCCGACGGCATTATTGTGACCGGTGATCTGACCATCACCGGCGGCGTGAAGCAGGCCGAGCAGGTCATGAATGTGCTGCGCGCCCACAATACCACGGTTTGGGCGCAGATCGGCAATATGGACCGGCCCGAAGTGGACCAGTGGCTGAGCGAAATGGGCTGGAACCTCCATGGCATGACCCGCGCGCTCACGCCGGATACGGCCATATTCGGCGTGGGGGCTTCCACCTTCACGCCCTTTGGCACGCCCAGCGAATTTCCGGAATCGGCCTTCGCCGCCTGGTTGGACGCCTGCTGGCAAAAAGCCCGGACCTACGCCCATACGGTGCTGGTGTCGCACAATCCGCCCAAGGATACGGCCTGCGACGTCATCCCCGGCGGCGTGCACGTGGGTTCTTCGGCTGTGCGCGAATTTCTGGAGGAAGCCCAGCCGGAGATCTGCCTGTGCGGGCATATCCACGAGGCCCGGGCTATGGACCGCGTGGGCCGCACCCTGGTGGTTAATCCGGGGCCGCTTTCTCTGGGAGGGTACGTCCTGCTGCGCTCTAACGCCGGGCAGCTTTCGGCAGAGCTTAAGATGCTGGAAAGCTGATTTTTTTTGACAGAAATCGGTTTTGCAGGCCCGTCACGGCATAGCGTCCGGACGGGCCGCTTGCATAATTTTCAAAAAAACGTACTCTGCAAGGAGTACGGGCATGCCAGCCGCACCTGCGCGCCATCCGGCGCTGCACCGGCCTCGTCAGAGCATGCCGCCCAAATTTCTGACGGCGGTTCCCGCCGCCGTACATAAAAGGATATTCATGACCGCAGATCAGGACACTCCCGTGGCCGCTTCCGCAGCCCCGGACACAATGGAAAAGGAAACCCCCAAGCCCCGGCGGCGCGCCGCCCCCCGCAGCAAAACAGCCAAAACCGCGTCACCCGCCGCAACAACCACTGATACGTCGCCGGACACTCCCCCCCCCGTGGAAGCCGCGGACGCCGCAACTTCCAGACCCGCTCCACGCAAGCGCGCCGTCGGCAAACGCGCAGCCGCCGCCACGGCGGCCCCCACTGATACGCCGGACACGCCCCCCGCAACAGAAGAATCTCCCCAAAAACGCCGCACGACCCGTACCACCAGCCGTAAAAAAACGTCGGCCGCAGAAATGGCGACAGGGCAGAGCGCTGCAACCGCGCCGAAACCCGCGTCCAAGGACACAGCTTCGTCAGCGGCGCCGGAAGGCGCACCCGCAGCAGCGGCTGCCGCAGAGAACGCCGCACCCCGCGCCGCAACACCCGGCGCGACAACCAAAGCCTCCGGCCGCAGCCGCAGCGCCGCAGGGCGCGCCGCGTCCAGGTCCGCCAGATCTGCCGTTGCGACGGCTGATCCCGCCGCGCAAAAGGCCGCGGCAGCGACGGCAGCTGCCGCCTCCCCCGCGCCGGAAACCTCGGCCGCAGAGGCGGAGACTGCAGAGAGCGCCGCAACACCCCACACGACGACTAAAACCGCCGGCCACGAGCGTAGTGCCATTGGGCGCACCGCCACAACGAAAACTTCCGGCCGCAGCGCAGGGGGCCGTAAATCCCGCGCCGCAGCAAAGGACGCTGCCCCGGCCGCGCCTGCCGCGCTGGCTGTAGATGGCGACGTGCGGGCGCCACAGCCTGCCGGTATGGCGGTCGCGGGCCAACAGCCTGGTGGCGCAGCGGCTCTTGTCGCCCCTGAACGCAAGGAACTTGCTGCGCGTCCGGCCCAGGGTGCGCTTGCGTCTTCCGCGTCCGTCCCGGCCTTGTCTGAAGCCGCGTCGCCCCCCGTACCGGCCTTGCGGCCCGTGGCGGACGTGCCGGCGGTGGAAGGCCCCGCCATTGTACCGGTCGCCTCCGGCGAAGGGGGTTCTGCATTGTCGGCAGCCGGCTCTGAAGCGGATGCGGAAAATGCCGCTGAGGCTCCCCGCCGCAAAAATCGGCGAGGAAGGCGCGGCGGCCGCGGCCGCAGTCGTAAAAAAGATCAGAATGGGCAGGAAAATGGCGCAACAGCTACGCCGGGCGAGGACGATCGGGATGCGCCAGCCGGCCCGGAGGGCGGCGTGTCTGCGGGCGAAGCTCAGAGCAGGAGCCCGATCCCGGTGGACCCCCAGACGTCCGGCAAAGCGTTCGATAAGACGTCTGGTCAGGTCTCTGCGCAGGCTTCCGGCGGCAAGTCCTCCTCTGCGCGCGGTGGGGCTCAGAACAAACGGCGCATGTATATCAGCGTGCTGCCTGGCGAACAGGTGGAAGTGGCTCTGGCCGAAAACGGACAGGTGCTGGAATATTACCTGGACATGCTGCACCAGCGCAAAATCAAGGGCAATATCTACAAGGGCGTTATCCACAATATCGATACTAATCTGCAAGCCGCCTTTGTGAGCTACGGCGCGGGCAAGAACGGCTTTTTGCAGATTGATGAAGTGCACCCAGAATACTGGCTGAGCCACCACGAGCCCGCCAAGGGCAAGAAATTTCCGCCTATCCAGAAGGTGCTTAAGGCCGGACAGGAAGTGCTGGTGCAGGTTGTTAAAGAACCCACGGGCAGCAAGGGCGCGTTTCTGACCACCTGGATTTCGCTGGCCGGACGTTTTTTGGTGCTTACGCCGGGGCAGGAGCAGATCGGGGTTTCGCGCAAGGTGGAGGACGACGAAGAGCGCTCCCGCCTGCGCGAACTCATGAATGGCATTGATCCCGGCCAGAATCTGGGCGTCATCGTGCGCACGGTGAGCGCCGGAACTACCAAGACTACTTTGCGCAATGATCTGCAATACCTGAAGCGCGTCTGGCGCGACATCCGCAAAAAAGGCACCGAGGTCACGGGTCCGGCCCTGGTCTATCAGGAACCCGGTCTTTCCGAGCGCGCCGTGCGCGACTATCTTACCGACGACGTGGGCGAAATTTGGGTGGATAACGAAGAAGTGGCCCAGAGCATTCGGGAAACCGTAAGCCTGCTCTTCCCCCGCAAGAAAGACCTGGTGCACCTCTATACGGACGTGCGCACGCCCATGTGGGACCGCTTTAACCTGCGGCGTCAGCTCGACCAGATCTATACCCGTGAAGTGCAGCTGCCTTCGGGCGGGCGGCTGGTGTTTGACCAGACCGAAGCCCTCATGGCCATTGACATCAACTCCGGAAAAATTTCCGGCAAGGGCAATTTTGAGGCCATGGCCCACAAGACCAACATGGAGGCGGCCGAGGCCATTGCCCGTCACCTCAAGCTGCGTGACATCGGCGGCCAGGTGGTTATCGACTTCATTGAAATGCGTGATAAAAAGCATGTGCTGGAAGTGGAAAAGACCCTGCGCACGGCTATGAAGGGCGACCGCGCCCGGCACGATGTGGGCCGTATGAGCTCCTTTGGCCTGCTGGAGCTGGTGCGCCAGCGTACGGGGTCGTCGGCCCTTTCCATCACCATGGAGCCCTGCCCGGCCTGCGGCGGCACAGGCCAGCGCCGCAACCTGGAATGGCAGGCCCTGCAGGCGCTGGGCGAACTGCGACGGCTGCTGCGCGCGGAAAATAAAGATAAGTGCGTGTATCCGGCCCCGCCGGAACTGGCCTTATATCTGCTGAACCATAAGCGCGACACCTTGCGCGAACTGGAGCAGGATTTCGGCAAATGTCTGGAAATATTGGTGCGTCCTTAGGTGCGCCCATCGCTGCGGCAGCGGGCGGCGGCGTCAGGACCGACAGAGGGGCCTGCGCTGCGTCCGACCTCAGGGGATGTCTTTCGTCCCCTTCGGTGGAGGGAGGGGCAGCGGCGACCGACGCGTTGCGCAAGAACCGCCGACTGCTCCTGCACGTCTGTTGCGGACCGTGCGCCGTCATGCCCCTGCGGCGGCTGCTGGATGAAGGGTACGCCGTCACGGCCTGGTTCATGAATCCCAACATCCACCCGCTGACGGAGTACCTGCGCCGCCGCGAAGCCGCCGGAGAGTGCGCCGCGCAGCTGGGGGTGCCCATTGTTTACGCGGACGCCACTTGGGATGTGACCGCCTGGCTGCGGGCCGTGGCCGGGCGGGACGCCCCGCCGGAGCGCTGCGCCTGGTGCTGCGCCAGCCGTCTGGAAGCGGCTTTTGCCGCCGCCGCGGCCCTGGGCTGTGCCTGGGTGAGTAGCAGCCTGCTCTATTCGCGCTACCAGCCGCACGCGGCCATTAAGACCGCCGGCGAACGGCTGGGGGCCGCAGGCGGGCCTGGATTTGTCTATCGGGATTTTCGTGAGGACTGGCAAGAGGGCATTGACCGCTCCAAGGAAATGGGCCTCTACCGCCAGCCCTACTGCGGCTGTATCTACAGCGAAGCCGAACGCTACGGCAAGCGTCTGGCGCGCCTCTGCCAGGAAAAATAAAATTTCCGGCAGTTTTTCCTTGACGTTGCCCGGTTTTTTCCGTACACATTTCTTCGCTGCAATGATCCCCGATAGCTCAATTGGCAGAGCGGGTGACTGTTAATCACTAGGTTGGCGGTTCAAGTCCGTCTCGGGGAGCCA
>ENA-UEYG01000205-UEYG01000205.1-human-gut-metagenome-genome-assembly--contig:-NODE-205-length-44441-cov-5.617009_pt1 | contig 44441 bp, 43 predicted proteins | sample MGYA00242933_ERZ507934 | MGnify/ENA primary metagenome ERZ507934 (study PRJEB26167, sample SAMN06115527) | human gut metagenome | host: Homo sapiens | place: China:Zejiang | collected 2015-11-10... | reverse complement strand
AGGGAACTTTTGTTCACAAAAGTTCCCTTCCCCCCACAAAAAATTACCTCTCCTCTTCATCCGTGAGCGCGCGGGGGTGGAACAGGCGGCCGCGTTGGACGGCCTGGGTGCCGAATTTATGGCGCAGGCAGTCCAGGGCGGCGTCCAGGCGTTCGCGGCGGGCTTCCAGGGCGGGGTCCACGCCGCCGGGCGTGGGGGCGGTCAGTCCGGGCAGGGCCAGCTGTGCGGCGGGGGACTGGTCGAAGCCGGAGACGCCCAGGCCCACCAGGCGCACGGGTTGGGGCAAGGGCAGGGCCTGGAGCAGGGCCGCGCCCACGGTGAAGATGGTTTCCGTGGCGTTGACGGGTTCAGGCAGCGTGCGGGAGCGGGTGAGCTGGCGAAAATCCGCGAATTTGACCTTCAGGGTAATGGTGCGGCCCTTGCAATGGTGGCGGCGCAGGGAGGCCCCCACGCGCTCGGCGTGGGCCAGCAGGGCGCGGCGCAGTTGCTCGCGGTCGCGGGTATCTTGGGCAAAGGTGCATTCCGCGCTTTCGCTTTTGGCCGCGCGTACGGGTTCCACAGGACGTGGGTCGCGGCCCTGGGCGCGTTCGCCCAGCACGCGGCCCCACTGGCCGAAGCGGCGTTCCAGAAAATCCGGGCCGAAGCGGCGCAGCTGGCCCACGCTGCGGATGCCCAGGCCGTGCAGGTGCTGCACGCCGCGCTGGCCCACGCCAGGGAGCTTTTCCACGGGCAGGTTTTCCAGAAAGGCGTCCACCTCTTCGGGGTGGAGGATGCAGACGCCGTTGGGTTTGTTGATGTCCGAGCAGATTTTGGCCAGGAATTTGACCGGGGCCGCGCCCACAGAGCAGGTGAGCCCGCCGGTGACGGCGGTGACGCGGGCCTTCATGCGGGCGATGAGTTCTTCCAGGGGGCCGAACAGGCGTTCCAGGCCGGTGGCGTCCATATAGGCCTCGTCCACGCTGGCCTGTTCCACCAGGGGGGAAAATTCGCCCAGGGCCGCCATGACGGTGTGGGAAACTTCGGCGTAGCGGCTGTGTCGGCCACGCAAAACCACAGCCTGGGGGCAGAGCCGTCGGGCCGTGCCCATGGGCATGGCGGAGCGCACGCCAAAGGCCCGCGCCTCATAGGAGCAGGTGGAAACCACGCCCCGTTGGCCGCCGCCCACAATGACGGGGCGGCCGCGCAGCTCTGGATTGTCCCTTTGCTCCACGGAAGCGAAAAAGGCGTCCATGTCCAGATGCAGAATCATAGGCTGGTCCGTGCGGCAGGAGGCAAGGGCAGACGCCGGACGGTGCGCGTCGGGGTCTGCGGAAATGGTTCGGGGGAGGGGCTGATGCGCGTTGGCGCCGCCTCAGGCCAGTTTTTCCCGCACGCGCTCCAGTTCCGACTGGACATAGACTTCGGGCGCGCCCTGAGAGCGCAGCAAAAATTCAGACATGGCCAGGGCCACCTCGCGTTCGCCGCTGAACACGGCAGTAACGCCCAGCTCCTTTAGTGCGCTGGTTTCGCCCACATAGGCCGTATGGGCCAGAATGCGTATGTCCGGGTTGACGGCACGGGCAATGGAGGTCACTTCCCTGGCCGGTATGCTGGTGGAGGTGAGCAGCAGGGCTTCGGCCTTTTCCAGGCCGGCTTCGCGCAGCACCTGAGCCTGCTGGGCATCACCGTGCACTACGGGCCGTCCCTTGTCGCGCAGGTGGAGGACGGTGTCGATATTCATCTCAACAACCATGACCGGGACGCCGCTGTCCCGCAGGATGCGGCAGCAGCTGCGGCCCACGGGGCCGTAGCCCACTACCACCACGGGGGAGGCGTCGTCTTCGTGCTGCAGGGTTGGGCAGGGTTCGTTGTGGGCGATTTTTCCCGGTTGGCGGCATTCCAGCCAGCGGGCCAGGGCTTCCAGGCGGCGGTAGATAATGGGGTTGAGGGTAATGGAGATCATGGCCGCCGGGATAATGGCGTTGTTGACCCGTTCATCAAAGAGCCCCAGGCTGATGCCCAGCCCGGCAAGGATGAAGGAAAATTCCCCGATCTGCGAAAGTGAGGCCGAAACGGCCAGACACAGTCGCAGGGGCTTGCGGAAGAGCTTGGTGGTGATGAAGGCCCCAAGGGGTTTGACCACCAAAATGATGAAAAGCGTGGCCAGCATCAGGGGCCAGTCCGTCAGCAAAGCCGCCGGATTGAAAAGCATGCCCACGGAAACAAAGAAAAGCACGGCAAAGGCGTCGCGCAGGGGCAAAGCCTCGGCGGCGGCGCGGGCGCTGAATTCGGATTGTCCCACCACCATACCGGCAAGAAACGCCCCCAGGGCCATGCTGGCGTCAAAAAAGTGGGCGGCGGCCACGGCAATGCCCAGGGCCAGGGCAATGACCGTCAGGGTAAAGAGGTCGCGCGTGCCTGTGCGGGCCACATAGCCCAGAAAAAGCGGGATGAGCTTTTGCCCCACCACCAGGGTAAACAGGGTAAGGGCGCCCAGTTTGAGCAGGGTGAGCCCCAGGGCGCTCCAGAACTCTCCGCCGGGGGCAAACACGGCGGGCAGCAGCACCAGCAGAAGAATGGTGAAGATGTCCTCCACCACCAGCCAGCCCAGGGCCACATGGCCGGTGTGGGTGTGCAGGACGTGGTTGTCGGCCAGGACGCGGGTAAGCACCACAGTGCTGGCTACAGAAATGGCCATGCCGAACACCGCGCCCGCCAGCAGGGAAAAGCCGAAAAAGTGCAGAATGATCATGCTGGCAAGGGTGGCGGCGGAGATCTGGATAATCGCGCCGCTCACGGCAATGGCCCCTACGGCCAGCAGATCCTGCAGGTGAAAGTGCAGGCCCACGCCGAACATGAGCAGGATTATGCCGAGTTCAGCAAACTGGGCAGCCGTGGCCGCGTCGGCCACAAAGCCCGGCGAGTACGGCCCCACCAGCACACCCGCCAGCAGATAGCCTACCAGGGGGGAAAGGCGCAGTTTCTGGGTGATAATGCCCAGAACCAGGGCGGCGCTCAGGCCGCCGGCCAGCGTGAGGATAAGGACTGTTTCGTGAGGCATGCGCGGTTACTCCCGTGCCCCCGGCAACCATTGCAGCCAGAGGTTGCGGCGGCGCGGGCCGTCGCCTTCGCACAGATAAACGGCCTGCCATGTGCCCAGGCAGAGTTCGCCTTCCTCCACCAGCAAAAGCAGTGAAGATCCGTGCAGCGTGGTTTTGATGTGGGCGTCGCTGTTGCCTTCGGCGTGGCGGTAGTCTCCCGCTTCGGGCGCCAGGCGGCTGAAAAAGGCCAGCATGTCGCGGCGCACGTCCGGGTCCGCCCCTTCATTGAGGGTCAGGCCGCAGGTGGTGTGCGGGCAAAAGAGGGTCAGCGCGCCGTAGCGCCAGCCGCGCTCTACGGCCATGCGCCGCACAAAAGAACGGACCTCGGCGGTGATGTCGCGCATTTCGCAGCGGCTGTGGGTGGCGCATTCCAGGGTGAACACGGCGGTCTCCGGGGGGCGTGGCTACGCGCCGCCCAGCACGCGGAAGTACACGGCGGGCTCGCGCAGCAGTCCGGCGTCCATGGTGCGCTGCAGGGCGTCGCTCATGGCCTTGGCCGTGGTTTCATGGGTCATGAAGACCAGGGGCACGCCGTGGCCTTCGTCAGACTTCTGGATGACCTGGGCCAGGCTGATGCCCTCGGCGGCCATGCAGCCCGAAAGATCGCGCAGCACGCCGGGCGTATCCTCTACCATAACGCGCACATAGTAGCAGGATCGCCATTCTTCCGGCGGCACAATGGCGGCCTTGGGCAGTTCCTTGCCGGCAAAGCCCGTGTTGTTGGGGCGTTCTTCTCTGGCCACGGCCATGAGGTCGGCCAGCACGGCCCCGGCCGTGGGCAGGTCGCCCGCGCCGCGCCCATGGAAGAAGAGGGGGCCGGAGGCGTTGCCTTCTACACGGATGGCGTTGTACACGCCGCCCACCCTGGCCAGCAGATACTTGTGATAGACCAGGGCGGGAAAGACCCCGGCCTCCAGACGCACCGGGCCTTCCTCGCCCTCCGGACGGAGGGCTTCGCGCGCCTGGCCGATGAGCTTGATGCGGTAGCCGAATTCCCGCGCCAGGCGGATGTCCATGCTGGAAAGCCCCCGGATGCCACGCACAGAGAGGGCCGTATACGGATAGTGCGCACCGAAGGCCAGACGGATGAGCAGAATGAGCTTGTGGGCCGCGTCGTGCCCGTCGATGTCCAGGGTCGGGTCGGCCTCGGCATAGCCCAGTTCCTGGGCCTGCTTGAGGGCCAGGTCAAAATCCACCCCGTCGGAGGTCATGGCCGAGAGGATGTAGTTGCTGGTGCCGTTGAGAATGCCCATGAGCGAAAGCACCCGGTTGCCTGCCAGGCTTTCCTTGAGCGTCTCTACAATGGGGATGGCCCCTGCCACGCTGGCCTCATAGCGCAGCACGCGCTTTTTGCGGTCGGCTTTCTGAAAAAGGGCCAGGCCTTCTTCGGCCAGCAGGGCTTTGTTGGCCGTGACGATGTGCTTACCTTGGTCCAAGGCGCGGTCAATAAGGGCGCGGGCGTGGTCGATGCCGCCCATAAGCTCCACCAGCACGTCGATTTCCGGGTCGTCCGTGAGTTCGCGCGGGTCGGTGGTAAGGACGGCGTCCGGCGGCAGGGGCACGCTGCGCGCCTTGGCGGCGTCGCGTACCAGCACTTTTTTGAGGATGATGTCGCGCCCCGTGCGGTGGCGGATGATCTCCGCATTTTCCTGCAGCAGCCGTACCAGGCCGCCGCCCACGGTGCCGTAGCCGGCCAGTGCCGCCACCAGGGGTTTGTCACTGTTCTTGGTCATAGTTGCTCCGTTGCCGCCGCCGGACGTCCGGCCCAAAGGGTTGGGGCTAGTCGCCCACGCCGGAAAGCAGACGCCGCATGCTGCTCATGGCCTGTCGGGTACGCTGGTCGTTTTCGATAAGGGCAAAGCGTACGTATTCGTCGCCGTAGGAGCCGAAACCCAGGCCCGGTGAAACGGCCACATGGGCCTCCTGTAACAGCAGCTTGGAAAATTCCACTGAGCCCAGTTTGCGGAAGGGTTCGGGGATGTGCGCCCAGACAAACATGGTGGCCCGCGGCGAAGGCGTCTGCCAGCCGATGCGGTTCAGCCCGTCAATGAGCCAGTCGCGCCGTTCTTTGTACACGTCGCAGATGTGCTGCACGCAGTCCTGCGGGCCGTTGAGGGCTACGGTGGCGGCGATCTGGATGGGCTGGAACATGCCGTAGTCAAGGTAGCTCTTGATGCGCGCCAGAGAGTGGATCAGGTGCTGGTTGCCCACGCAGAAGCCCACGCGCCAGCCGGGCATGGAATAGCTTTTGGACATGGAGTAAAACTCCACGCCCACGTCCTTGGCTCCCTTGGCCTGCAAAAAGCTGGGGGCCTTGTAGCCGTCAAAGACCAGGTCGGCGTAGGCCAGATCGTGCACCACCCAAATATTGTTCTCTTTGGCAAAATCCGCAATCTTCTGGAAAAATTCCAGGTCGGTCACTTCTGTGGTGGGGTTATGCGGGTAGCAGAGAAAGAGCACCTTGGGCTTGGGCCAGGCCTGGCGGGTGGCTGTTTCCAGATCCTCAAAAAAATCGCGGCCGTGGCCGATGGGCACGCTGCGCACGTCCGCCCCGGCGATGACCGAGGCGTATTTGTGGATGGGGTAGGTGGGGTCGGGAGCCAGCACCACGTCGCCCGGTTCCAGCATGGCCAGAGAAAGGTGGGCAAGACCTTCTTTACAGCCCAAGGTGACAATGGCTTCACTGTCCGGGTCCAGCTGCACGCCGTAATTGCGGGCGTAACGGTCGCAGATGGCCTTACGCAGATTGGGAATGCCGCGGGAAAGGGAATAACGGTGGTTTACCGGCTTTTGGGCGGCCTCGACAAGTTTTTCCACAATGTGGGGCGGCGTGGGAATATCCGGATTTCCCATGCTGAAGTCCACAATATCAATGTTCTGCCGCCGCAGCCGCATTTTGAGGTCGCCCACCAGCGCAAACACATAGGGGGGCAGACGGCGAATCCGCGAGAAATCTTCCATGTCACTGGCTCCTGAATGGTTCGGCGCGTCAGACGCCCGCGGCGTGACCTCCGCACCATGCGGAAGCCCGTCCGGGGCAGCGCGTCAGCCCGGGCCGCGGCCCCGCAATCGGCCGCGTTTCCGGCACAGGCAGCATAGCCAGCGGCCCGCCGTTTTGTAAAGGCGCTTTTGCCTTTGGAAGCCGCTTGGTGTAGTCTGGGCTACGCCAGGAGGACGGTATGGAAGAACATATCCGCTTTGACCCCGCCATTCCGGCACTGTGCCTGCTGGACCAGCGTCTGCTGCCGACAGCGGAGGACTACGTTCTCTGCCGTACGCCTCAGGAAGTAGCCGAAGCTCTGCGCCGTATGGTGGTGCGCGGTGCGCCGGCCATCGGCGTTACCGCGGCCTGGGGCTGCGTGCTGGCCCTGCACGGCCTGCCGCCTGGCGCAGACTGGCCCGCCCGGCTGGACGCGGCCCTGGAAGCCCTGGCCCAGGCCAGACCCACGGCCGTGAATCTGCGCTGGGCTGTGGAGCGCCTGCGCGCCCTGTGGCGGCGGCTGGGGCCGGAAACGGGACGGGAAGCCCTGCTGGCGGCCTTTATGGAAGAGGCCAGGCGCATGCAGGAAGAGGACGTGGCCGCCTGTCGGGCCCTGGGCCACCACGGCGCGGCTCTGCTGGAGGACGGCGACACCGTGCTGACCCACTGCAATGCCGGGGCGCTGGCCACAGCGGGCTACGGCACGGCTCTGGGCGTGGTGCGCGCCGCTGTGGAGTCCGGCAAGCGCATCCGGGTCATCGCCGACGAAACACGGCCTTTTCTGCAGGGCGCGCGGCTTACCGCCTGGGAGCTGCACAAGGACGACATCCCCGTGACTGTGGCCTGTGACAATGCCTGCGCCCTGCTCATGAGCAAGGGGCTGGTGCAGCGCGTGGTGGTGGGCGCGGACCGCATTGCCGCCAACGGCGATACGGCCAACAAGATCGGCACCCTGGGTGTGGCTCTGCTGGCCCGGCACTTCGGCGTCCCTTTTTATGTGGCCGCGCCTCTTTCCACCATTGATCCGGCCACGCCTACGGGCGCGGCCATCCCCATTGAAGAGCGTCCGGCCGAGGAAGTGACCCAGATGGGCCCGACCCGCCTGTGTCCAGAGGGCGTACCCGTATACAATTTTGCCTTTGACGTGACCCCGGCCGCGTTTATTACGGGCATCATCACAGAAAAAGGCGTGCTGCGCCCGCCCTACGGCCTTTCCATCTGGGCGGCCTGCAACGACGCCGACGCGGGTCGGGCCTGCGACGCAGCCCCCGCAACGGACCATTGAGGTGCGGCTATGGAACTGGAACTGGTAGTGGCGGCGGTGGCGGTGCCCCGTCCGCAGCCCTGCGGACGGGATTGCTGCACGGACTGCGGGCCGGAACGCCTGGTGCTCCATTGGGAGGGTTGGGAGGCCCCGGAGGGTGAGTACTCTCTGCCTGCCTTGCTGCGGCGGGAGCTTGCGGACATCCGCGCGGAACACGCGGCTTGGGCCTATGAGCTGGGTCGGCTGGACGCAGGAGGGCGCGAACTGCAGGATCGCCTTACCGGTGGAGCGTCTCTGTCCCTGTGGTGGTGCTCCCTGCTTTACGAACGCCATCCCAAGATGACGCCGGGTCTCTACGAAGTTTACAAACTGCGCGCTCTGGAACGCTTTATGGACGCCAAGGGCGTCACGTCCCTGCGTCTGAACGGCGGCGATGCGCGCCTACGCCGCGTACTGGAAGCCTTTTGTCGTGCCGGAGGCCGCACCTTTGCCGCCGTGGGGCCGGATACGGACGCCGCCCTTCCGGTGCGGCAAAGCCTGCTGCAGCGCTGTTACGCGGCCTGCCCGGCGCCTGTGCGCGCCCTGGCCCGCTACGCCCACTGGTGGTGGACCGTGCGGCGGCGCTTGCCTGCCTGCCCGCTGTCGCCCACAACCGGACAAACCGCCACCATCGCTACTTACTTCCCCAACGTGGATATGGACGCGGCCCGGCAGGGACGCTTCCGCTCCCGCTATTGGGAGAGCCTGCACGACGCCCTCAACGCCACCGCCCAAGCCGAGGGCAGGCATTTTGTGCGCTGGCTGTTCATCCGTTTTCCCGCGCCGCAGCTCAGCCTGGACCAATGTCTGGCTCTGCGCGACCGTTTTCGGCAGAACGGCGCGGACGGCTGCAGCTTCCACTATCTGGAGGAGCTGCTGCGGCCCCGCGATCTGGCCGTTGCCATTTGGCGCTACATGCGCATCTGCTTTTCCAGCCTGCGTCTGGAGCGGGCCGCGCGTCCGGCCTTCCGGCTGCCGGGGTCGCAGCTGAATTTCTGGGAATACCTGGGGCCGTACTGGGCTGAATCCTTCCGGGGCTGGCGCGGCCTGGAGCGCTGCCTGCAGCTGCGCGCCTGCGAGTGTTACGCCGCGGCCGCCGGGCCCCAGCGCTGGACGCTCTTTCCTCTGGAAAACTGCCCATGGGAGCGTATGCTCACAGCGGCCACGCACCGGGCGGGCAACGGCCCGGTGGTGGGGGCCCAGCATTCCACCATCCGGCCCACAGACTTCCGCTATTTTGACGATCCTCGCACCTTTGCGCCGCCCCTGGCCGTTCTGCAGCCCGATCAGGTGCGCGCCAATGGCGGCTCTGCCCTGGCGCAGTGGCAGGAGGCGGGCTTGCCCGCCGACAGGCTGGACCTGGTGGAAGCCTTGCGCTATCTTTATCTTGCCAGAACCGTTGACGGGAATGCCCCTGCAGACGCATCCGCGCCAGGCGGCTCTCCCGCTGCTGCCTCTGCGCCGTCTTTTGCGTCTTCTTTTGCGGATGGCGTGCCCCCGTTGTCCGCGCCGTTGTCCCCGCCGTCCCCCCGGCGACTGCTGGCCGTGACGGGTTTTTTTGCCGATGAAACAGACGCGCACCTGCGGCTGCTGGCCCGCTCCCTGCTGGGCGGGCTGCTGGAGGGTTGGGAAGTCTGCGTCAAGCCCCACCCGTACCTGCCCGTGAGCGAGCGTCTGCAAATCCTGCTGGGCGGTCGCGCGGGCGAGGTGCGGGTGCTGGAAGGCCCCATCGGACCGCAGCTTGCGCCGGGCGTGCTGGTCTGGGCCAGCAACTCCACTACCGTGGCCCTGGAGGCGGCCCTCAAGGGGCTGCCGGTCATGGTCATGCTGCCGGCCAATGATTTTGACCTCTGCCCCTTGCAGGATGTGCCGGGCCTGCCCCGCACGGGCACTCTGGAGGACGTGAAGGCCGCCCTGGCCGCAGCGGCCCCGCTGGCCCTGCCTCCCGGCTATCTTGATCTGGATCTGGCTCTGCCGCGTTGGCGACACCTTCTGAACCTGGTGAGGACGTCATGACCGTACACGACCGCGTGGCCGCCCTGGTGCGCCACTATTACTGGGACAGGGATATGAACTGCGCGCGTACTACCCTGCGCTGCATGGAAAGCCTGACGGGGCAGGAGGTGCACCCACAGTTGTATCAGGCCGTGGTGGGCTGCCACGGGGCCGGGGGCATTGGCGCCCAGTGCGGGTTGGTGGAAGGCGGTCTGCTGTTTCTTGGGCTGTACGGGGCGCGGCTGGGGCTGAGCGAGGACGAAACCGTGGATATTTGTGCCGCTTATGCCCGCGAGTTTGCCGCGCGTTTTGGCAGTCTGGGCTGCAGTGATCTGCGGCCCGGCGGCTTCCACAAGAAGGATCCGCCCCATTTGTGCGAGATTCTCAGCGTGGACGCCATTTGTTTTCTGAATAACTATGTGCGCGCGCTTACGGGCTTGCCGCCTGAGGAGTAGGCGCGCCAGAGAGGATGCAACGGCAGGGCGGTGGGTTCTGGCGTAGAGGCAGCCGCAGGGCGGGGCAGGAGATTATCGTACCGTTTGGACAAAAACAGCCTTTTTTGCGCCGACGGCGTCAACGGCGGGTTTTTGCTGCTCACGGACTTGAGTCCGCTGCGCGCAAAAATCCGCCGTTTCCTTGTCGGCATCAAAAAAATCTTATTTTCCCCCAATCCTTACGACACCAGCCCCTGCCTCGCAAGCTCGGCGGTCCAAGGTGGCTTCGCGCAACAGCTGGGGGCGCGGCGCTTCGTAGCAAAGGCGCGCCAGAGAGGATGCAACGGCGAGGATGCGGCGGCGAGGGCGGCCTTGCAGGACAAAGTCGCCCGTCCGGTTAGACCTCCGCAGGATTTGCCGTCGTCGGATCCTCTGTCGCTGTGGCAATGTCTTCTTCCATCCCGTCCGCCAAAGCCGCAGGAGGGGCGGTTTTGTCTTCGAGCTTGTTGTGTTTGAGGCTCTCGCCCTGGCTGATGAAGTAGACGTGCTCCGCAATATTGATGGAGCGCCGCCAGATGCGCGTGAGGGAGCGGGTGATGAGGATGATGTGCATGGCCAAAGGCGGCTTGAGGCCAGAGGTCGGATCCGAAAGCCGCTCCATAATGCCCTGGATGATGCGCACCTCGCACTGCAGAGCTTCGCCATCGCCGTGGATGCACTGCAGGGCCTCGTCGGCGCGGTTTTCACGAAAAATGCGCACGGCCTGTTCATAGGCCTCGCGGGCGCGCTGAAACATGGGCAGCACCTGCGGGATCACGGCGCAGCCCGGCGTGTCCTGCATAAGCACGGCCTGTTCCGCCACGCTCACGGCTTCGTCGCCGATGCGCTCCAGGTCCACCACCATGCGCAGGGCGCTGACCACAAAGCGCAGATCGCCGGCCACGGGCTGGGTGCGGGCCAGCAGCTGCAGGGCCATTTCATCAATTTCGTTTTCCAGGGCATCGATGGCCGCGTCGTTTTCCATAACTGCCGTGGCCCTGCCAGGGTCGTTGGCGGCCAGGGCTTTGCCCGCTTCTTCCAGCGCGATGCCCACGCTGGCGGCCATGACCAACAGACGGGTGCGCAGAGTGGCGAGCAGTTGCTGCAAGTAGTTGACTTCCTGTTGCATAAGAGAATCCCTCCCTCTAACCGAAGCGGCCGGTAATGTAATCCTCGGTCTGCTTTTTGGCCGGCCGGGTGAACATGCTGTCCGTGGTATTGTGTTCAATGAGTTTGCCCATGTAGAAAAAGGCCGTGTAGTCAGAAACGCGGGCCGCCTGCTGCATATTGTGGGTGACGATGATAATGCACAGGGATTGCCGCAGCTCGCGGATACTTTCTTCTATCTTTTGGGTGGCAATGGGGTCCAGGGCGCTGGCGGGTTCGTCCATAAGCAGCACCTCCGGCTCCACAGCCAGGGCGCGGGCAATGCACAAACGCTGCTGCTGCCCGCCGGAAAGCCCCAGGGCCGGGGCCTGCAGGCGGTCCTTCACTTCGTCAAAGATGGCTGCCCGGCGCAGGGAAAGCTCCACCTTTTCGGCAATGAGGCTTTCGTCGCGCAGGCCGTTGACGCGCAGGCCGTAGGCCACGTTTTCATAAATAGTTTTGGGGAAGGGGTTGGGCTTCTGAAAGACCATACCCACCTTACAGCGCAGGGAAACTACGTCTGTGTCCGGGCGATTCACGTCTTGCCCGTCCAGCAGGATTTCGCCTTCCACGCGCGCGCCGGGCACCAGGTCGTTCATGCGGTTAAGACAGCGCAGAAAGGTGGATTTGCCGCAGCCGGAAGGCCCGATGAGGGCCGTGACCCGGCTGGGGGGGAACTCCAGACTGACCTCGTGCAGGGCTTTGTTCTGCCCGTAAAAAACACTGACCTTGCGCGTCAGCAGTGCTTCCTTCATGAGTGTGCCGCTCCGTGGACGGGTGTGAGGGTAAAGACCAGGGCCGTGCTGCCGTCCGGGGCCGGACTTTCCGCCCGGATATGGCCGCCGTGCCGCTCAATGATGTGCTTGCAGATGGCCAGGCCCAGCCCGGTGCTGGCCTGGCCCCGGTGGCGCTCCACCTGGTAGAAGCGCTCAAAAATCCGTTCTAGATCCGCCTTGGGAATGCCCGGCCCGTCGTCCGTCACGCGAAAGGTGACCGTGTTTTCCGCTTCCTGCGCGCTCACGCGCACAGTGCCGCCTTCAGGCGTAAAGCGGGCCGCGTTTTCCAGCAGGTTGCGGAAGACCTGGGTCAGGTGGGGCTGGCTGGCCATGACCCGGCAGCCCTGGGGCATGTTCACCGCTACCGTGCAGCGTCTAGCCTCCAGGCTCTCGTGACACTGGGCCGTGGCCTGGTTCAGAGCCTCGAGCGGATCAATGGGGCTGAGCTCCAGGCTGCCGCCCTTGCCCTCCAGGCGGGCCAGAGAGAGCAGATCCTCCACCATGCGCGAAAGGCTCAGGCCGTGTTTGAGGATGATCTCGCCGAAGCGGCGGCACTGGGGCGGCAGGTCCAGATTCATGAGGGTTTCCGCATAGCCCTGGATAGCCGTAAGGGGCGTGCGCAGCTCGTGCGACACGTTGGCCACAAAGTCGCGGCGCACGCGCTCCAGGCGCATGAGCTCCGTGATATCGTGGAACACGGCCACCGCGCCCACGCCGGTGGGCACGTGCGCGTCCTCCTGGCCGGAAGGGCGGGAAAGGCAGACGGACATGACTTCGCCCGAAGACAGCTCCAGGTGCAGATAACGTTGCCGGCGGGCCCTGGATTCGGCTTCATCGCTTCGCGCTTCCGGCTCGGCCATAAGAGCGTCTACAGCTTCCTGCAGAGCGGGGGAGGGGATGACCTCCACCACAGGCGCGCCCTGAGCCGCGGCGGCCTGGGGAAAGCATCGGGCCAGGGCGCGGTTGCAGCGGCGGATGCGGCCACGCGGCCCCAGTACCAGCACGCCGTCGCTCATGGTTTCCAGCACGCATTCCAGTTGGGCGGTCTGCTCTGCGGCGGCGCGTATGTGTTCCTCAATATTCTCGGCCATGCGGTTGACGGCCTCGGCCAGCGGGGCAAATTCCCGGCCGGGGATGTGCCGGAGTCGACGCTGAAAATGTCCCAGCGAAATGGCCTCCACCACCGCCACCATCTGGTCCAGCGAACGGCGCAGCGCGCCGGAAAGCACGCCCGCCAGGACCAGTGAAAGCAACAGAGCCGTCAGCCCCAGACGGGTGAAAAAAGAAGCCTGGTGGGCGATGTCCTGGCGCAGGTGGTCCAGGGGCACGGCCACCCGCAGCACGCGCCCGGTGGCCGCGGGCACGGCGGCGTAGGCCATGTCTGTGCCCAGGGTGCCGCTGGGGCGCAGGGCAAAGCCCGGCTCGCCCATAAGGGCGGCGTGGATTTCGGGGCGATCGGCGTGGTTGTCCAGGCGCGTCACCGGCTGTGCGCCGGGGGACGTGTCGGCCAGCACCTGCCCCGTGGCGTCTGTGAGGGTCAGGCGTTCCTGAGGCATGTCCAGGATGCGCGCCAGTTGGGGCAGACTTGCCGGTTCTGGCCCCAGCTGGGCCAACAGGGCGGCGGCCAGGGTCGTTTCACGCAGCAGGCGCTGCCGCGCGGCCTCCAACTGGCCCTCCTCAAACCACGAACGGCCCGTAAACACGGCTATGCCCGCTACCACCAGGGCCACGGCCAGCATGCCGCCAAAAATGCGCGTTCTGAAAGAAAGCATGTGTTTCACCGGGGTATAAGATTGTTGTGCTCTGCAACCTTCCGTCACAGGGGGAGGGACCAGCGGCGGGGGCATGACGCCGTCGGCTCTGCCGCGCTATTCCTTGATCCGGTAGCCCACGCCGCGCACAGTTTCCAGCAGGGGGGCGGCGGGCCCCAGTTTGGCGCGCAAACGGCGTACATGGGTATCCACCGTGCGGGCATAGCCTTCAAAGGAGTAGCCCCAGACCTTGTTGAGCAGTTGCTCGCGGGTGCGCACCGTGCCCGCGTGGCGCAGCAGGTCTTCCAGCAGGCGAAATTCCGTGGCCGTGAGGTTGAGGGGGGTATCCTCCACTTCAGCGGTATGGGCGTCCGTGCGCAGGCGAATGCCGTGACGTTCCAGCGCGGGGCTTTGGGTTTCGCGTCCGCCGCGCCGCAGCACGGCCCGTACCCGCAGCATAAGCTCGCGTACGCTGAAGGGTTTGACCACATAATCGTCTGCGCCCAGGCTCAGGCCCACCACCCGGTCCATCTCTTCGCCGCGGGCCGTGAGCATGAGTATGGGGATGTGAGCCGTTTCCGTCTGCGCGCCCAGCCGCCGGCAGACTTCAAAGCCGTCCAGCCCCGGCAGCATGACGTCCAGCAGGACCAGCGCGGGCGTGTGCCGCCGGGCCATGTCCAGGGCCTGGGGGCCGTCGGCCGCTTCCAGCACGCTGAAGCCTTCGCGCTCCAGATTGAAGCGTAACAGTTCGCGGATGTCGGCCTCATCTTCTACTACAAGTATCTGCTGCATGGCGTCTTCCTTTTTCCCGACCCAGTTCAGCGCGGTTGTGCGCCAGGCGTGTGGTGGCTGTGTGACAATTGCGTGACAGCCGCCGTCAACGGGGCTGACAAAATTTTGCGCGGCGCGGCAGGGTGTTGCGCGGTTTCACGCAGTGTTCTGCGTTCCGTCATCATTCTGTAACAGAGGCGGGCCAAAAGGGAAACGCGGCGGGAAACGGCCCGCCCGGAACGGCATACGCAACCAAAGTGCAACAAAGGAGCATATTCATGTTTATTGGTAAAAAATTGGTTCTGGCCCTGGCCATGCTGAGCTTGAGCGCCCCGGCTTTTGCGGCCGGGCAGGTCGTTATCAACGGTTCCACCACGGTGCTGCCTGTGGTGCAGAAGGCGGGCGAAGCCTTTATGGCCGCGCACCCCGGCGTGGAGCTGAGCATTTCCGGCGGCGGTTCGGGCAACGGCCTCAAGGCCCTGCTGGAAAAACAGTGCGACATCGCCATGAGCTCGCGCGACATTAAGGACAAGGAAGTGGAAGCGGCCAAAAAGAACGGCGTGAACCCGCAGCGCACGGCCATTGCCGTGGACGCCATCGTGCCCGTGGTTAACCCCGCCAATCCCGTGAGCGGCCTGACCGTTGAGCAGCTGTGCGACATCTACACCGGCAAGATCACCAACTGGAAAGACCTGGGCGGCGCGAACGCCAAGATCGTGGTCATCTCACGCGACACCTCTTCCGGCACCTTTGAGTGCTGGGAAGAAATGGTCATGAAGAAGCAGCGCGTCAGCCCCGCAGCCCTTATGCAGGCTTCCAACGGCGCTGTGGTGCAGGCTGTTTCTAAAAACAAAAACGCCATCGGCTACATCGGTCTGGGCTATGTGGACAAGTCCACCAAGGGCCTTACGGTCAACAAGGTGACCGCCAACGCCCAGACGGCGCTTTCCAAGCAGTGGCCCATCGCGCGCGAGCTGTTCATCTTTACCAACGGCGCGCCTGCCGGCAGCGTTAAAGACTTTGTGGATTACCTGCTGGATCCCGGCAAGGGCCAGAAGAACGTGCTGGAAGTGGGCTATGTGCCCCTGGCCAAATAAGGACGACCCACACACAGCGGGGTGATAAAGCCTCGCGTGGAGGCCTCTGCCGTGGCGGAGGCCTCCGCCGTCGGCGGGACAAGGCCGCCCGGTGTGGACCAGGGCCAATAAAAATCATGCAAGACCATCTGGGAAGGGGAGGGGCCATGCGCTCCACGGCAATGCGGGAAAATCTGGTGCGGCACACCCTGGCCGTCCTGGCGGGCAGTTCTCTGCTGGCTTTGGGCGGCATTGTGTTGTTTTTGTTTATGGAAGGCGTGCCGCTGTTCAGCGAGTATTCCTTTATCGATTTCTTGTTCGGCAAGCTCTGGTACCCCACGGAGGAGCCCGGCCTGTTCGGCATTTTCCCGCTGTTGGCGGCTTCGCTGGCCGTGACGCTGTGTTCATCGCTGCTGGCTGTGCCCCTGGGCGTGCTCACGGCCGTTTATCTGACGGAAATCGTCCACCCGGCCGTGCGCCGCGTGGTCAAGCCCTTTGTGGAGCTGCTGGCGGCTTTGCCCTCGGTGGTGCTGGGCTTTCTGGGCATGGTGGTGCTGGCCCCCTTTCTTCAGGACGCCCTGGGCGCGGCTTCGGGCCTCAACCTGCTCAACGCCTCCCTGGTGCTGGCCCTTATGAGCGTGCCCACCATCTGTTCTGTTTCGGAGGACGCCCTCTACAGCGTGCCGCGTGACCTGCGTGAGGCCTCCCTGGCTTTGGGGGCCACCCGCTGGCAGACCACGGTGCGCGTGGTGGTGCCAGCCGCCCTTTCCGGCATCGGCACGGCGGTAATGTTGGGCATGTCCCGTGCCATAGGCGAAACCATGGTGGTGCTCATGGTGGCCGGCGGCGCGGCCATTCTGCCCACTTCACTGCTGGATCCGGTGCGGCCCATGCCCGCCTCCATAGCTGCGGAAATGGCCGAAGCCCCCTTCCGCAGTGAACACTACCATGCCCTGTTCGCCATTGGCATAGTGCTCTTTTTCCTGACGCTGGCCTTCAATGTTCTGGCCGGACATATTGCTGAAAAACACCGCCAGGCCGGCACCTCCAGCCTGTAACAAGGGGAATTTTCATGCCTTCCATCATACCCACCCCCACGCTGCCGTCCGTGCCCCAGGGCGGCAGGCCCGTCCCGCCGCCCGCTCCGCCGTCGTCCGCTCTGCGCCTGCCCGCCAGCGGACGACGGCGGGCCCGTCGCCAGACCCTTATGTTCTGGCTGCTGCGGGCTGTGGCCGCCTGTAACGTTCTGGCTCTGCTCGGGGTGTGCGCCTTTTTGCTGCGCAACGGTCTGCCGGCCCTGAGCTGGGAATTTCTCACCCAGGCGCCCCGCAACATGATGACCGAGGGGGGCATCTGGCCCTGCATCGTGGGCACGGCCATTCTCTCGCTGGGCTCGCTGCTGCTGGCCTTTCCTTTGGGAGTGGCCTCGGCCGTATATCTGCACGAGTATGCGGGCCGCAGCCCCTTTGCCCGCTATGTGCGCCTGGGCGTCAATAACCTGGCCGGCGTGCCCTCGGTGGTCTTCGGCCTGTTCGGACTTTCTTTTTTTGTCACTTTTTGCGGCTTTGGGGTGAGCATTCTTTCCGGCGTGCTGACCCTGGCCGTGCTGACCCTGCCGGTGATCATCGGCACGGCCGAAGAAGCCTTGCGCAACGTGCCGGATACTTACCGTGAAGCCTCCCTGGCCCTGGGGGCCACCAAGTCGCAGACCATCGCCAGGGTGGTGCTGCCCTGCGCCTTGCCGGGCATGCTTACCGGAGCCATTTTGGGGGTGGCCCGTGCGGCGGGTGAAACCGCGGCCATCATGTTTACCGCCGCCGTGTTTTACACCCCGCGCACGCCCGATTCCGTATTCAGTGCGGTCATGGCCCTGCCCTACCACATGTATGTACTGGCCACGGCGGGTACGGAAATCGAAAAAACCCGCCCTCTGCAGTACGGCACGGGCCTGGTGCTGCTCTTGTTGGTGCTGGGCATGAACCTGCTGGCCATTCTGTTGCGCGACCGGCTGCAGAGGCGGGCTTAGAGCAGTTAGCGAATGAAATGAGCTAACTGCTCTGCAAGGATTTTCTTGAAAATCCTTTGCCACGAAATGCAAGAAGGCAGGCTTTTGCCTGCCGTAAGCGAGCATTTCAAGTGTTAAATGCTCGAGGAGCAGATTATCTTGCCCTGGGCGAAGTTCCCGACTGCCGTATACGGCTGCCGCCAGGACAGGTGGCGGCAGATCGCCGGTTGCCGGGCGTGCGGACAGCGCAGCAGAAATTGGGCAACAACATCTGAACATGACGAAACCCCGACCGAAAGGCCGGGGTTTCGCATATCCGTTTCCCCCAGGGAAACGGGAGGAGGGGGCGAGTAAAGTCCGCCGCCGTAAGCCGAGGCGGCATGGTGACAGGAACACTCAGGACAGTTTGTTTTTTTCTGTTTTTTCCGGGTGCAAAGGCTCAATAGTTGCCTGCCCGCCGCAATTGCAGGTGGGGTGCGCCTTGGCGTCGCAGCCCCCGTCGCAGCCACAGCCGCACTGGCCGCTGCGCATGGCGCGGCGCATACGCCGGATCATGAAGACCAGCGCCACCAGGACGCAAAGAATAATGAGGACAAGTTGCAGATCCATATGCATTCACCTTGGCGCGGCGGCGTCGCGACATGTGACGCTCAACCGCGGTTGTCTGTAGCAAGAAGATGGTTCTTTAGAAAATGAAAGTCAAGTTCTTTGCGGGGGGAAATAAATTTTTTCTGGCCGCGCCCTAAAAGACAGGCCCGCAACCACAGGGGAACGCTAAGGTGCGTTTGTCTCAGCGCAGCTTGCCTTTAAGAATACATATGCTCAACAGTTACGGCTCGCGCGCTTCAGAACTTAACCTTGCAGATACCTTGCGCTTAACTTGCGTGGTGGGCGGTTGCGCAAGCAGTCGCCTGGGCGTTTCAACCTTGAAAAGCCCTAAAGCTCTTTGGCGGCCTTGGCCCGGCATTCGGCGCAGAGGCCGTAGAGGTTGTGCACATGGCCGCGCAGTTTGAAACCGTATTTTTCGGCCAGTTCGCGTTGCAGTTTTTCGATGCGGGGATCGCAGATTTCCACAATCTTACCGCAGCCGAGGCAGACCAGGTGGTCGTGGTGGCTGTCGGGCCTGGCCACTTCATAGCGGGTGATGCCGTCGCTGAAGTGGATCTCCATAGCCAGGCCCGCGTCGCAGAGCAGCTTGAGCGTACGGTAAACCGTAGTCTGCCCGATGCCGGGATCGCGCTGCAAAATATGCTGGTAAAATTCTTCCAGCGAGTGGTGGCCGGGCAGTTCAAAAAAAGCCTCGGCAATGGTGCGTCGCTGCGAGGTGGTGTTCAGGCCCTTGCGGTTCATGAAGTCCAGAAATTCCGGCAGGCCCACGGTCCTCGGTTTTGCTGTCATAATTGCGCCTGCTCCCGAAAGCGGTCTGGCAGCGCGCGGGGCTGCCAAAACGCTTCCAGGCGGGGAAGCGTGACGGTTGGGGATGTCCGCGCGGCTTCTAGGATGCACCACTTTTATTTAAAAAGCAACGCGCAGTCCCCAACCCAGCGCACGCTTTACGCACAGGCGCGACGGCCTTGTCGTTAGGGCGTGCGCAGACTACAGTAAAGCGGTATTTCTCGCTGCCCTGTTCTTGACAGGAATAACAAGATTGAATACTGTTTTCAAAAAGAGACAGCAAAAAACCTTTGCCGGAGCGGTACGCTCCGCCGAACAAGGATGACAGTATGGAAAATCTTATCAACAAAAAAGTGGCTCCGTTCAGCGTGCAGGCCTATCAGGCCGGGGAGCTGAAAACCGTGACCGATGCGGAGTTGCTGGGGCACTGGTCTGTGGTCTTCTTTTACCCTGCGGATTTTACCTTTGTTTGCCCTACGGAGCTGGAAGATCTGGCCGAGAACTACGAGGCCTTTAAAAAGCTCAATTGCGAAGTGTATTCCGTCTCTACGGACAGCGCCTTTGTGCACAAGGCTTGGGCCGACGCCTCGCCCAACATTGCCAAAATCCGTTATCCCATGCTGGCGGACTGCGCGGGCGAACTTTCCCGGGCTTTCGGCGTGATGATCGAAGGGGCAGGGCAGGCCTTGCGCGGTAGTTTCGTCATCAATCCTGAAGGGGTGGTCAAGGCCTATGAAATCCACGACACCAGCATCGGCCGCAACGTAGAGGAACTGCTGCGCAAGCTGGAGGCCGCCCAGTTTGTGGCCGAGCACGGCGACCAGGTTTGCCCCGCCCGCTGGAAGCCGGGTAAAGCCACGCTGAAGCCGGGCCTGGATCTGGTAGGCAAATTATAGGAATACTGTGGGGAGCGGCGGCCCCCACGTAATTTTTGTATGGAGCCCCTCCATTTGGCTGGGGCTCCATACAAAAAAGGGCGGAGCCCTGCGGCCCCGCCCCATGCGTCCGGTATACGCGGAACTTACTTGATTTCCGCAGTGGCGCCGGCTTCGGTAAGCTGCTTCTTGGCTTCTTCGGCTTCTTCCTTGGAAACGGCTTCCTTGAGGGTGGAGGGGCAGCCGTCCACCTTTTCCTTGGCTTCTTTGAGGCCAAGGCTGGTGAGGGCGCGGACCACCTTGATGACGGCGATCTTGTTGGCGCCGGCTTCCTTCAGCACCACGTCGAACTCGGTCTTCTCTTCGGCGGCCTCAGCGGCGCCGCCGGCCGGAGCAGCCATGACCATGGCGGCAGCGGGGGCAGCGGCGGAAACGCCGAACTTTTCTTCCAGTTCTTTGATGAATTCAGAAAGTTCCAGCACCGTCATGCTGGAGATAAATTCAACGACTTCTTCTTTAGTAATGGCCATGATATGTCTCCTGAATAATTTGGCTTGGCTGCGTTGCAAAAGGCCTTAGGCGGCCTTGCCTTTCTGCTCTTCAATACCCTTGAGGGCGTAGAGCAGGCCACGCAGCAGGTTGGCAAACAGCGACACAAAATTGGTGGGCACGGCGTTCATGGTGCCGAGCAGCTGACCCAAAAGCTGTTCCCTGCCGGGCAGCTTGGCCAGAGCGTCGATCTGGGCGGCGTCCAGCGCCTTGCCGTCCAGGCTGGCGCAACGCAGCTCAAAGAGCTTGCTCTGCTTGGCAAAATCACTAAGCGCCTTGGCCACCGCCACCGGGTCGTCGTACCCAAAGGCCACGCCGCAGTTATCGTGGAACTTGTCCTTGATAGCGGCATGCGTGCCGTCGGTCAGAGCAATACGGGCCAGCGTGTTCTTGACGACGTGGTATTCGCCGCCAGCCTTGCGCAGGCTGACACGCAGGTTCGTCAGCTCTTCCACCGACATGCCCTTGAAGTCCGTGAGCACCGTAAAAGGAGCCTTCTCGGCGCGAGCCTTGATGGCCTCAATAACGGCGGCTTTTTCAGACCTGTTCACGTGATACCTCTCACGTTGGGGTTGCCAGGTGGAATGCCGAGCCAAAGAAGAAGCGTCTGGGCAGGGCAGATTAAGGGGTCGCCCCCGCCTGCCGTCTTCGACTCGAAATCCCGTTCCTCAGACAGTGCGCCCCCAAAACCCGCGGACAAACCGCAAGACCGGGGGCGCTCCTGAAGGCTTAGCCTTCAAGAAATTTTTTGACCTGCGCTATGTCCACCCTGAAGCCGGGGCCCATAGTGGTGGAAACAGCCATGGAGAGCATGTAGGAGCCTTTGGCGGCCGAGGGCTTGAGACGATTGACCGTCTCAAGCAGGGCCTTGAGGTTGCCCAGGATCTTTTCCGGCCCAAAGGAAACCTTGCCCAAGGGCGCGTGCAGCACGCCGGCCTTGTCCACCTTAAAGTCTACGCGGCCGGCCTTGAGCTCGGTGACAGCCTTGGTCACGTCAAAGGTGACTGAGCCGGTCTTGGCGTTGGGCATGAGCCCGCGGGGGCCCAGCACACGGCCGATCTGGCCCACCAGGGCCATGACGTCGGGCGTGGCCACGGCGGCGTCAAATTCGAGCCAGCCTTCCTTGACCTTGGCCACCAGGTCTTCGGCGCCCACCACGTCGGCGCCGGCCTCGCGGGCCTCGGCCTGCTTCTCGCCCTTACAGAACACGGCCACGCGCACGGATTTGCCCAACCCGTGGGGCAGGGTAACGGCGCCGCGCACCATCTGGTCGGAATATTTGGGGTCAACGCCCAGACGAATGGCCACGTCCACGGTTTCGTCAAATTTGGCGAAAGCGGCGGCCAGAGACTTGCTCACAGCGTCTTCAATGCTGAATCGCGCTTGAAGGTCAACCCCTTCAAGGGCGTTGCGAAATTTTTTGCCATGATTGGGCATGGGAATAATCCTTGTCGTTTGCATCTCCTGCCGGGGCCCGACTGCACGGGGCCGGCAGTACAATTGATTCCAACGAGGGCGGGCCGATAATCTCCGACGCAACGCGCCGGTTCCCGCCGCCACAAGGCCGTTGCGCCGCGCAAAAGGGTAGAACGCCGGCGGCGCTCCCGGCGGCACGCGAGCTTACTTGACGTCGATGCCCATGCTGCGGGCCGTGCCCGCAATGGACTTGACCGCAGACTCAAGGCTGGCGGCGTTGAGGTCCGGCAGCTTGAGCTTGGCGATTTCTTCCACCTGGGCGTGGGTCAGGCTGCCAACCTTGTTGCGGTTGGGTTCGCCGGAGCCCTTTTCGATCTTGGCGGCCTTCATGATCAGTACGGAGGCCGGGGGCGTCTTGGTGACAAAGGTGAAGGAGCGGTCGGCGTACACCGTGATGACCACCGGGATGATCATGCCCTTCTGGTCCTGGGTGCGGGCGTTGAACTCCTTGCAGAAGCCCATAATGTTCAGGCCGTGCTGGCCCAGGGCCGGACCCACCGGCGGCGAGGGATTGGCCGCGCCTGCGGGGATCTGCAATTTGATTTTGGCAACTTCTTTTTTGGCCATGTGCGTAATCCTTACATCGCTGCTGTGGCGCGGACATTGCGCCGTGCGGGCAGGTCATTAAAGAGCCGGGCGCGCGCAGGACACAAGACCCTGGCAAAGCGCCCGGACAAAAGGGGCCGCGTTATCCTTTGGAAACCTGCACAAAATCCAGCTCCACCGGCGTTTGCCGGCCGAAGATGGATACGGAGACGCGCAGCTTTCCCTTGTCGTAATTCACGTCTTCCACCACGCCGTTGAAGCCCCCAAAGGGCCCTTCGATGACGCGCACCTCGTCGCCCCGGTCAAAATTGAACTTGGGACGGGGCGTCTCCTTGCGGGTTTCCATCAGGGCCAGAATGCGTTCGGCTTCGGCGTCGCGCATGGGGGTGGGGCGGTTTTTGCCGCCCACAAAGCCGGTCACCTTGGAAATGGACTGCACCAGGTGCCAGGAAAGGTCGGTCATGACCATACGCACCATGACGTAACCGGGGTAGAACTTGCGGGTGGAGGTGCGCTGCTGGCCGCCCTTGGTGGGCTCAATGACCTTTTCGGTGGGCACCACCACTTCCTCAATCAGGCCCTGGTCCTGCCCGGTGCGGCGCAACTCGTTAATGGTCTTCTGCACACGCTGCTCGAAGCCCGAGTAGGTGTGCACAATATACCAGCGAGCTTTTTTGGAAAGCTCGGAAGTTTCGTCGATAACGGGTTCTTTCATAACGGCCTTCAGGACAGAATGGTCTTGATGAGGGAGGAGAGACCAAGGTCCACCAGCCCCAGGATGACAGCCATCACGGCGACAAAGCCCAGCACGGCCAATGCGGCCTTGCGTGTCTCCTGCAGCGTGGGCCAGGTGACTTTGCGCAGCTCGGCCTTGGAGTCCTCCACATAGCGGGCAAAGCGGGCCACGGGGTTGGGACCTTTGGCCGCCTTTACGTCAACGGCTTGAGCCTGTTTTTTTGCCATGGTGCGTCCGGGGATAAAAAATGGCAGGGCAGGAGGGATTCGAACCCCCAACATGCGGTTTTGGAGACCGCCGCTCTAGCCGTTAGAGCTACTGCCCTGCGTGCCGTCCGGGGGGCTTACCGCCCCCCGGCGGAAAGGTTGTTACCTGGTTTCACGATGCACAGTGTGCTTCTTGTCCCAGGGGCAATACTTTTTCATTTCCAGCCGCCCGGTAGTGGTCTTTTTGTTCTTCCGGGTGCTGTAGTTGCGGCGTTTGCACTCGGTGCAGGCCAGGATAATGTTGACTCGCATGGCGTTACTCGATGATTTCGGTCACGACGCCCGAACCCACCGTGCGGCCGCCTTCGCGAATGGCGAAGCGCAGGCCGGCTTCCATGGCGATGGGGGCGATAAGCTCCACCAGGAACTGGGAGTTATCGCCGGGCATGACCATTTCCACGCCTTCAGGCAGGTTGATAACGCCGGTGATGTCCGTGGTGCGGAAGTAGAACTGCGGACGGTAGCCGGTGAAGAAGGGGGTGTGACGACCGCCTTCTTCCTTGGCGAGCACATACACTTCGGCCTTGAACTTCTTGTGGGGCGTGATGGACTTGGGCGCGGCAAGCACCTGGCCGCGTTCCACGTCGTCACGCTTGGTGCCGCGCAGCAGCACGCCGATGTTGTCGCCGGCTTCGCCCTGGTCGAGCAGCTTGCGGAACATTTCCACGCCGGTGCAGGTGGTCTTCTGGGTGGGCTTGATGCCCACGATTTCCACTTCGTCGCCCACCTTGATGACGCCGCGCTCCACACGACCGGTCACCACAGTGCCGCGGCCGGAGATGGAGAACACGTCTTCAATGGGCATCAGGAAGGGCTTGTCGATATCGCGCACGGGCTCAGGGATGAAGTCGTCGCAAGCCTGGAGCAGGTCCAGAATGCATTTGGCTTCAGGGGCGTCGGCGCTGTCGGCTTCCAGAGCCTTGAGGGCGGAACCGCGGATAACGGGCACGTCGTCGCCGGGGAAGTCGTAGGAAGAGAGCAGCTCGCGCACTTCCATTTCCACCAGTTCCAGCAGCTCTTCGTCGTCCACCAGATCGCACTTGTTCAGAAAGACCACCAGCTGGGGCACGCCCACCTGACGGGCAAGCAGAATGTGCTCACGGGTCTGGGGCATGGGGCCGTCAGTGGCGGCCACCACCAGGATGCCGCCGTCCATCTGGGCGGCGCCGGTGATCATGTTCTTGATGTAGTCGGCGTGGCCGGGGCAGTCCACGTGGGCGTAGTGGCGTTTGTCGGTCTCGTACTCCACGTGGGAGGTAGAGATGGTGATGCCGCGCTCTTTTTCTTCGGGGGCTTTGTCGATTTCGTCATAAGAAATGAACTTGCCCTCGCCCTTGAGGCCGGCGATCTTGGTGATGGCGGCGGTCAGGGTGGTCTTGCCGTGGTCGATGTGGCCGATGGTGCCGATGTTTACATGGGGCTTTTTGCGCTGAAATTTTTCCTTGCCCATTGTACGTCTCCCTGGAGAAAAAAGTTTTGCGTTTTACCTGCGTTACACTGATAAATCGGGTTCGCGCGTGCTGTAACGCCTGCTCCTCGCGTAACGGCTGCGGCAGGGGGCAAGGCCGTGAGGGCGGCCCGCTATCCGCATTCAGTCCCTGGACACCAGGGAACGTGCATTGGCGGACAAGATGACTGAAGGGGGGTAGGGCCAGCAGGAATGGAGCGGGAAACGGGATTCGAACCCGCAACCCTCAGCTTGGAAGGCTGATGCTCTAGCCGTTGAGCTATTCCCGCACATTACCGTAGTACCCCGACAGGCTTCCTGTCTCCTACAGCCAAGGCAGTTTTTTGTAACCACCCACCTACCGTCCCTTATTAAGGGAAGACGGAAAAGTGGTGGTGGAGGGGGGTGGATTTGAACCACCGAAGTCTTACGACGACAGATTTACAGTCTGTTCCCTTTGGCCACTCGGGAACCCCTCCACTGAGCTTGGCAAAGATCCCTATTGCGATCTTTGTTCTGCTTTTTGTGGAGCTGGCGATGGGACTCGAACCCGCAACCTGCTGATTACAAATCAGCTGCTCTGCCAGTTGAGCTACGCCAGCGGCAACACTGCTTCTTAGCTATTTCCACCCTGCTTGGCAAGCAAAAAATGCATTTTGCGACAAATTTCTGTTTGCGCCCTTGGGCTGCAGGGGGCGTTCGTCCGCGCCGGACGCGGAAAAACGGCATTTATACTACTGCACTCTGCCCAGAAGCGCAAGCCGTGTTTCCGCAGCGTTTCTGACAAGGCTGCTTTTTTATAGTGCCGCTTTCCGGCCAAGAGTGCAACGCTCAAGCCCGGCCAGATCCCGGCGCGTCTGGGGGGCAGCAAAGCCGGCCTGGACCAGCAGGCCCCGCACGGCTTCGCCCTGCCTGTCGCCGTGTTCCAGCAGCAGCAGGCCGCCGGGCCGCAGGCTGCGTGTTGCGGCCTGGGTTGCGGCGTCCAGGTGGGCCAGGCCGTTTTGCGGCGAAAACAAAGCTGTATGCGGCTCAAAACGCAGCACTTCGGCCATGACCCGCGAACGTTCGCCCGGGGCCACATAGGGGGGGTTGCTCACCACCAGGTCAAGGCTTGCGGGCCGCAGGGGCGGGGCAAACAGATCGGCCCGCACGGGGCGTACCCGGTGCGCAAGCTCCAGGCGTTGGGCGTTGGCCAGGGTCACGGTCAGGGCCTCTGCGCTGAGGTCCAGGGCCAGGCCGCGCCAGCGAGGTCGGCAACGGGCCAGGGCCAGGCCGATGCAGCCGCAACCCGCGCCCAGGTCGGCAAAGCGGAGTTCCCCCTGCGGATCGGGCAGCAGCTCCAGAGCCGTATCCACCAGCAGTTCCGTTTCCGGGCGGGGAATAAGGGTTTGCGGCGTGACCAGAAAGTCCAGGCCGTAAAATTCCTTGTGGCCTGTGATGTGGGCCAGGGGTTCGCCTGCGGCCCGGCGGTCCACAAGGGCGTCCAGGGCTGCGATTTCGCGGGAGTCCAGCTCCCGCCGGGTTGCCAGCACGCATTCCAGACGGCTGAGGCCCAGCAGATTTTCGGCCAGCACCTGCGCGCAAAGGCGGGGGCTGTCCGCCCCCGCCTTTTGCAAACGCCGGCCCGCCAGAGCCAGATACTCGCCCAGACGCACTAGGCCTCCGCGCCTTCCCGTCGCCGGGCGCGCGGCCTGGCGGCGGTTTTGGCCGCCGCGGTTTTAGCTTTGCCGCCCCGACCGGAGCCGTTGCCCGTCGGGCGCGCGCCGCCCTGGGCGTCTTCAAAGACCAGAGACGGCAGTTCGTCATAGTGGTGCACGGGGTGCACGCTGATGCGCTTGAGCAGGTCTTTGGGCACGTCTTCCAGATCCTTCACGTTCTGGTAGGGGATGACCACGTGCTTGAGGCCGCGCGCCACGCCCGCCAGGATCTTTTCCTTGATGCCGCCTACGGGCAGCACCCGGCCCTGGAGGGTGATTTCGCCGGTCATGCAGAGGTCGGCGCGCACGCGGCGGCCGCTCAGGGCCGAGATGAGGGCCGTGGTCAGGGTGACGCCCGCCGAGGGGCCGTCCTTGGGCGTGGCCCCTGCGGGCACATGCACATGGATGTCGTGTTTGGTGATGAAGCCGGGGTCCACGCCCAGCTCGTCGGCCCGGCTGCGGATGTAGCTCAGGGCCGCCTGGGCGCTTTCCTTCATGACGTCGCCCAGCTGACCGGTGAGGGTGAGCCCGCCCTTGCCCTTCATGACCGTGGCCTCTACAGTAAGCACTTCGCCGCCCGCCGGGGTCCAGGCCAGGCCCAGAGCCATGCCGGGCAGGAGGGTCTTTTCCTTTTCATCTTCTATAAAGCGGGGCGCGCCCAGGAGCTTTTCCACATCCGCCACGCCCACCTTGAAGGGGCCGTCTTCGCCTTCGGCCTTGCGGCGGGCCAGTTTGCGGCAGATGGAGGAGAGCTCACGCTCCAGATTGCGCAGGCCGGCCTCGCGGGTGTATTCGCGCACCACCTTGACCAGGGCCGCGTCGCTTACAACCACGTCTTTTTCTTCCAGGCCGTTTTCTTCAACTTTTTTGGGCAGCAGGTGCTTGCGGGCGATTTCGGTCTTTTCCTGCAGGGTGTAGCCGGGCAGGGAGATGACCTCCATGCGGTCGCGCAGGGGCGCCGGGATGGTGTCCAAGTGGTTGGCGGTGCAGATGAACATGACCTTGGAGAGATCAAAGGGGACGTTCAGGTAGTGGTCGCTGAAGGTGTAGTTCTGCTCCGGGTCCAGCACTTCCAGCAGGGCCGAGGAGGGGTCGCCGCGAAAGTCCGTGCCGATCTTGTCCACTTCGTCGAGGACCATGACGGGGTTGCGCGTGCCGGCCTGTTTGAGGGCCTGGATGATGCGTCCGGGCATGGCCCCGATATAGGTGCGCCGGTGCCCGCGGATTTCGGCCTCGTCGTGCATGCCGCCCAGAGAAAGCCGCTGGAATTTGCGGCCCATGGCCCGTGCAATGGAGCGCCCCAGCGAGGTTTTGCCCACGCCGGGAGGGCCCGCAAAGCAGAGGATGGGGCCCTTGGACTGGGGGTTGAGCTTGCGTACGCTCAGAAATTCCAGGATGCGGTCTTTGACCTTGTCCAGACCACAGTGGTCTGCATCCAGAATTTCCTTGGCGTGGGCGATGTCCAGGCGGTCGCGGGAGAGCTTTTTCCACGGCAGCTCCACCAGCCAGTCCAGATAGGTGCGCGCCACATTGGCTTCGGAGGAATCGGCGTGCATGCCCGCCAGGCGGCGCAGCTGCTTGTCGGCCTCTTTGCGCACATCCTTGGGCAGGCCGGCTTTATCCAGGGCCTTGCGCAGGTTTTCCAGGTCTTCTTCGGCGTCTTCGTCCTTGTCGCCCAGCTCATTGCGGATGGCCTTGAGCTGCTCGCGCAGAAAATAGTCCTTCTGCGCCTTGTCCATGCCTTCGCGGGCGGAGCTCTGGATGCGGGCCTGCACGGTGGCCACTTCCACTTCGCGCTGGAGCTGGGTATTGACCAGCATAAGGCGTTCGATGGGGTCTTCCGTTTCCAGGATGCGCTGGGCCTCGGCTGTTTTTACGCGCATGTTGGCGGCGATGAGGTCCGCCAGGCGGCCGGGGTCGTCCACGCCCTGCAGCACGGCCAGCACGTCCGGCGAGGAAAGCCCGCGCAGGGTGAGCACTTTTTCGCTCTGCTCGCGTACGGAGCGCAACAGGGCTTCCACCGTGGCGTCGGTGACGGCCGTGCGTTCGCTCAGGGTGGTGATGCGGGCCTCCAGATAGGGTTCCACCCGACTGAAGGCCTCCACCTTGGCGCGACTTACGCCCTGCACCAGGATTTTGACGCGCGAGTCGGGCATTTTGAGCATGCGCATGACCTGCACCACCGTGCCCACCTGGTAGAGGTCTTCGGGCCGGGGGTCTTCGGTGCTTTCTTCCTTCTGGGCGCAGACCAGCAAATGGCGGCCGTTCTGCAGGGCCGCGTCCACGGCGCGCACGGATTTTTCCCGCCCGATGAACAGGGGCAGGATCATATAATTAAAGATGACCACATCGCGCACGGGCAGCACGGGCAGCACGTCGGGCACGGCCTGGGCGGAAGGGCCGCCTTCGTGTTCGCCGGTTTCGGGCGCGGCGGCCTCATGCTCCGGCTGCGGGTTCGCGTCGGGCGTTGGGCCGGTTTCGCTGGGCGTCAAAGTGGTTTTTTTGTCAAAATCGCTCATATATTACTCCCCGACTGCAGGCATATGCGCTGTGCTTGCGTGATGCTGTAGCAGTCTCCCTCTGTAACGATGACATGGTCCAGAAAGCGCAGGCCCAGGCGCGGCGCCAGCCTTTGCAGTTCCTCCGTCAGCAGTTTGTCCGCCTGTGACGGCAGGACATGCCCGCCGGGGTGGTTGTGGACCAGGATGATGCCGCCGGCCTTGTGGGCAAGGGCCGCCTCCAGCACGTCGCGGGGGTAGAGGGGTATCTCCGCCACGCCGCCGCGACGCAGGCGTTCCCAGGCGATCAGGCCGTTGCGCTGGTCCACCAGGGCCAGCCAGCATTCCTCGTGCGGGCATCCGGCCAGCCGGGCCTGGGCCATTCGGGCCACGGCTTCCGGGGTGGCCAGCACCTCGCGTCGGCGTACCGGGGCCGCCACGCTGCGGGCCCGGGTTTCGCGCAGTACCTGCCAGAAGGCCAGCAGCCCCGGTCCAAAGCCGGGCACGGCCAGCAGTTCGTCCGGACGGGCGTCCAGCACGCCGCGGATGCTGCCGAAACGCTGCAGCAGTTCCTTGGCCAGGGGCTTGGTGTCCTTGCGGGTCAGCCCATAGCCCAGTAAAAGCTCCAGCACTTCATAATCCGCTACTGCCGTGGCCTCGTGGGCCAGCCGTTCACGCACTCTGGCCCTGTGGCCAAGATAGCTTGAAGGATTGGATGCCGGCTTTGCTGTCATAAAGTAAGCAGTTTTCAGAGGTGTGCAAGGGGTTGGGCGGCGGAAAGAAGACGCCGCGTCGGCAAGCGTGCCGCAGTCAGTGGACGGTCCCCGCCGGGGCCAGCAGCCCCGTGAGGCGTGCGGCCAGAAAATCCAGACTTTGTTCCGGGCTGCGGCGGCCGCTCTTGACCTGCCATTCGGCGTCCATAACATGGGCCAGAGCCTCGGCCAGGGTTGCGGGGCTCAGGCGTGCGGCCAGGGCGCGTTTGGCCGCGGCGTCCTTGGGGTAGAGGCGTACGTTCTCACCGGCTTTGATCTGCCAGAGCAGACGCAGTTCCCTGGCCAGCAGGGCCAGAAAGGAGAAAAGCAGGCCGGAGCCGTCTTCGTTGCGGGCCAGCTCCTGCCAGAGGGCCGTGATGTTGCCGGCCTCCATATGCCGGATGCAGGCAAAGACGTTGCAGTCCGGGCTCCAGCCGCCTGTGGGGATCTGGCTCAGGTCCACCTCAGGGGGCTGGGGCGCGCCCTGGGCCGTCAGCGCCGCCCGCAGCAGCAAAATTTTTTCCAGCTCGTTTTCCACGGCCCTGGCGTCGGGCGGCACCGAGGCGCAGAGCCGTTCCAGGGCGTCGGGCGCAAAGCGCAGGCCCAGGGCACGGCCCCGTTGCACAAGGTGGTTTTTAAGACTGTAGGGGGTGAGGCCCTCGTGCCGCCACAGCCAGCCCTGTTCTTCAGCAAACTTCAGGCAGCGCAGCTTGGTCAGGGCCGCGGGCAGTTTGGGGTGGCCTTTTTCCCACGGGACTTCCAGGCAAAAAAAAGGCCAGCACTGTTCTGTAGGGCGGGAGAGCGCGCGCGAAAGTTTTTTCCACACTGCCACGGGCCAGAGCTGGGCCTGCCGCACCACCAGAGCGCGGGAGGCGCCCAGCAGGCCAGGCAGGGTCAGCTCTTCCCAGAAAGCGGCTGGCGGTTCCTCATCGCCCCAGTAGACGCGGCGTTCCCAGACGCCGGAGCGGGGGGGATGGGCCGCCAGCAGGCGGTCCAGGCGGGCGCGCAGGAGCTGGCCGTCCGGGCAGATCAGGAGGGAAAAGCCGGGGCGTGGAGTGCTCATAATGCCTTCAGTAACAAGGTTGTGGGGCGTGTGCTGCCGCCCGTAAAAATCCCTGCGGTGAATTGTTCCGTCGTCGTGGTCGAATGGGGCCCGGCACGCGCGCAGCGGGCTGAGCCCCAGGGAACACTGGCTGCAGTATAGGGCGAAACGGCCGTGTGGGGAAGAGGCTGCCCGCGCCCGCACTTTGAGGCCCAACCCAGGCATAACCACTTGGCGGCTACGCAATGTGCGAACAATTCTGACACTACCCTGCTGACGCAACCGCCAGGGCATTGCAACATTGCAATGCCCTACCAGCCGGGGCGTTTTTGCCCCGGTGTATGCGCGGTCTTGCCGTCGCCGGGCTGGCGGGTTGCGGGCCATAACGCAGAAGCCGCAACGGCGAACCGTTGCGGCTTCCAGGGGCCGGACACCCGGCAGCGGCTGTTACCGCTGCTTCCTTTCGGACCTGACGGGGTTGGCAGTGCTGCCGCCGCCCGGCCTGGCCCTGCTTTATACGGTAAGGGGGCGGCTTGTCAATGGCCGGCGGCCACGGAAAGGGGCGGGACTGCCTGGACCGGCGCGGCGGCGTCTTGCCCGTGGCCTGGGCCGAAAAGGGCCGCGGCGTTGGTCAGCAGGCGGTCCATTCCCTCAGCGTCGAGGCCGGCTTTTTGTTGCAGGCGGCGGCGTTCGTCCAGAGGATCGTAGAGGGGCCAGTCTGTGCCGAAGAGGATGCGCTCTGACGGGAAGGCGGCCAGCAGCCGTCGTAACAGCAAGGGCGTGGCAAAGGGCGAGGTGCTGGAGGTGTCCAGCCAGAGATTTTCCCGCAATTTGCCGCCCAGCACCTTGAGCGAGTGCGCCCACATGCGGTAGCCGCCGAAGTGGGCGGCAATGATGCGCAAGCCTGGAAAGGCGTCCAGAATGGCGGCCAGCTTGTAGGGGCAGGAGGGCGCGCTTTCCGGGCGCATGGCGTCGCCGATGTGGATTTCAAAAATAAAATCCTTCTGAGCCGCTTCAAAGATGGGCCACAGGCGCGGGTCGTCCAGGCGAAAGCCCTGAAAGTCCGGGTGCAGCTTGATCCCCCGGATGTTGGCGGCCTTGAGGCGGTCCAGCTCTTTTTGCCATTGGGCGTAGCCGGGGTGCAGGGTGCCGAAGGCAATGACCCTGTCGGGATGCGCACGCTGCAGGGCTATGGCATAATTGTTGGCCGGGATGACCTGGGCCGGGGCCGTGGCCGCGCAGAGCACCACGCATTTGTCAATTCCGGCGGCGCTTTGTCGGGCCAGCAGGTGGTCTATGGTGCCATCGCCGGCGCAGGTGAGCTGATAGTAGGCATTGAGGTGGTCCACGGCTTTACGCGCGATTTTGGGGTGAAAGGCGTGGGTATGGATGTCTATGCGCACGGTTATTTGACCCCGTTGACCACGTTGATGGGCGTACCGGCCTGCCAGCGGCGGATGTTTTCCGCTGTGAGGTTGATGATGTTCTGGCGGGCGCGGGTGGTGGCCCAGGCAATGTGCGGGGTGATCAGCGTGTTGGGCGCGCTGAGCAGGGGGTTGTTCATCTGGGGCGGCTCGGTGGAAAGTACGTCTGTGCCCAGGCCGCGCAGCTGGCCGCTTTTGAGGGCAGCTGCCGCGGCGGCTTCGTCCACCAGGGGGCCGCGCGCCGTGTTCAGCAAAAAGCTCCCCTTGGGCATGAGGGCCAGGGTTTTGGCATTGATGATATGGCGCGTGCTTTCGGTCAGGGGGCAGTGCAGCGAAACCACGTTGGCGGCGGCCAGCAGCTGTTCCAGCGGGGCAAAGGTAAAGGGGCTGTACGCGGGCGGATCCTTGGGCGTACGGCAGTAGGCCAGCACGCTCATGCCGAAGGCGTGGGCCAGTTCGCCCATGCGCCGACCAATGGAGCCGAAGCCGATGAGGCCCATAGTCAGCCCTTCCAGACAGACAGGTGGAATTTTCCAGTAGCACCAGTTGCGGCTTTTGATCCAGTCGCCATTTTTGACGCTTTCGGTATGCAGGGTGGTGTGGCGGCAAAGTTCCAGCAGCAGGGCCATGGCGTGCTGCGCCACGTCGCTCACGCCGTAGGCCACCACGTTGCACACAGGCACGTTGCGCTTGGCCAGGGCGGCGATATCCACGGTATTGTAGCCCGTGGCCAGCACGCCCACCATGCGCACGTCGGGAATTTTTTCCAGATCTGCGCAGCCCAGGGGCGTTTTGTTGGTCAGCAGCACGTCCACGCCTTTGGCCCGTTCCGCCAGTTTGTCCGCCGGGGTTTCGTCATAAATGGTTACATCGCCCAGAGCGGTGATGGGACCCCAGTCCACGTCGCCGGGATTGAGCACCGCGCCGTCCAGAATGGTGATTTTCATAGGTCTAACCTCGGTTTGCCAAAGCAGTGTAGCGCGGCCCGCGTCGGCCCGCAACCTGAAGAAAAGAAGCGCAGCCGCGTGGGCCGGGAGCCGCGTGCCTGCAGGGCAGCGAACAGTATAAAGGCTGGGGGCTGGTGCGGCGCTTAGCCTGCCGATGCAAAAAAATACTGCCAGACCAGCGAAAGCAGCAGCAGACTGAGGGAAACCACCAGAAAGCGGCGCACGGCGGCGGGCCCCACCCGGATGGCCATGCGGCTGCCCAGCCAGTTGCCCAGGCAGCAGGCCGCGGCCATGGGCAAAGCCAGCTTCCAGAGCACCACGCCGTTGAGGACGAAGACCGTGGCCCCGCCCAGATTGGAGGCCAGGTTGAGCACCTTGGCCGTGGCCGAAGCCTGCATGAGCCCCATGCGCAGCACCCAGTGGAAGGCCAGAATGAGAAAGCTGCCGGTGCCGGGGCCGAAAAAGCCGTCGTACGCGCCCAGCAGCAGGCAGACCAGGGTTACGGGCAGCCAGAAGCGCGGTCCCTGCAGAGGCAGGGGGGGCAGGCTGCGGTCTTTTTGGGGCAGCAGGGTGGCGCAGAGGCCCACGGGCAGCAGAGCCACCAGTATTTTGCCCAGCAGGGCGGCGTCCAGCAGCAGGGTCAGACGGGATCCGACCCAGGAGCCCAGCAGGGAGAAACCAAGGCCGGCCAGGGCTACGCGCCAGAGCACCAGACGGCTGCGGGCAAAGTTGCCCAGGGCCACGCCCGTGCCCAGACAGGCGCTGACTTTGTTGGCCCCCAGGGCCATGTGCGGGGGCACGCCGGTGAGCAGCAGCACGGGCATGGTCACCAGCCCGCCGCCGCCGGCGATGGCGTCGATAAAGCCGCCCCCCAGGGCAGCGGCCATGCCCGCCAGCAGGACGGGCAGCGTCAGTTCCCACATGGGCTTACCATTTTTTAAAGATGACCCAGGCAGCCAGCACGATGAGGGCAAAGCCCAGCACATGGTTCCAGCGCAGGGGTTCGTGCAGCCAGAAGACGGAAAAGGCCATGAACACGCAAAGCGAGATGACCTCCTGCACGGTTTTGAGTTCCGCGGCGGAAAAATAGCCATAACCTATGCGGTTGGCCGGCACCTGCAAGGTGTATTCAAAAAAGGCGAGGCCCCAGCTGGTCAGAATGACCAGAGGCAGAGCCGCGCTTTTGTAACGCAGGTGCCCGTACCAGGCAAAGGTCATGAAAACGTTGGAGCAAAGCAGCAGCCCCACGGTGATGCAGGGAACGGGCAGGTGCATGGCGACGCCCTCTGAAGGCGGGTAAAAAGATCCGCACGTGGGCGGGCGCGAGGGGCACGGCGACAGAAGCCGCGTTGCGGCGCAGAGGGGTCTATAGCTGGCGGGCCGGGGCGCGTCAATAAGGCGGCCGGGCCGTTCGGCAAAAAAATCCCTGAAGAAACTTCAGGGATGTGGGCAGAGCGTGGCCCCTTCCGGAGAAAGGATTTCCCGGCCCCGACGCCTGTCGAGGCCGGAAAATCATGTGGGGAGGGGATGTTGCGGCGCTCTGGTTCAGGCGGCCATGGTGTCGAACAGTTCCTTGGCGCTGGCGTTGCCGGGGTTGACGCCCAGCACGCTTTCCAGGTGCTGACGGGCTTCATCGCTGCGGCCCAGATAGATGAGGCAGCCGGCCAGAGTCACGCGCACGGCCTCGGCCTCCGCGCCGGTCTGCAGGGTGTCTTCCAGATAGGGCAGGACTTCTTCCACCCGGCCCAGCTGGTAGGCCTCGCGCACCAGGCAGTTGAGGGCCACGATATTTTCCGCCGATTTGTGCAGGGCGCGGGCAAAGTGGTCATAGGCCGCCTCGTGCTTGCCCTGTTCCATCAGTACCAGGCCGATGCCGCAGAGGGCCTTGTCGGTTTCTTCCACGGCGGCGGCCTTCTGGTAGAGGACCAGGGCCTTGTCCAGCTCGGAGCGCTGCACGGCCACCGTAGCCAGCCCCATATAGGGCGCGGCATTCTGCGCGCCGCTGCTGGCGGCTTTGCGGTAATATTCTTCGGCCTTGTCAAAATCGCCCATAAACAGGTAGCACTCGCCCAGTTCTTTGTTGATTTCGTAATCCAGTTGGTTGCTCATGGTAGTTTCCTCCCCAGCTCTGGCTGTTGTGTTCAGAACGCTCACTGCGCCAATGGCGTGCACGGAAGGATGCAGACTGCGTGCCAGAATAAAAAAATATAGTAAAAAAGAAGTATTGTATGCTGTGTGAAAGGGCGCAGCCCATGCGACGGCAGGAAAAGGACGGCCGAGCGCGCCAAAAACCTGGCGCGGACGGCAAGTTTTGCCCGCCGGTCTTTTCTCCTGTGTCGGGCGCGGCGCAGGGACGGACAAAACTGCCCGCCGTGGGTCGCACGCCGCTTGCGGCGAGTACAGTGGGACCCTGTCGCCCAGCGGCGTCAATGCCTGGCTGTACGTAGATCTTCGCCAGGCCCAAAGGTGCGGCAAGCGGGGAAGAGGCGCTGTTCGCGGTTCTGTCCCGAATCTGCAGACGCGGCGTGGGGTCAGGCCTGCGTCGTCAGGCCGAAGAAGCGGCGGGCGTTGTCGCCGCAGCGCCGCCAGAGCCGGGCGGGATCTTCGTCGCGCGCTGCGGCCAGGGCCTGGGCCGTGAAGACCGTAAAGGCAGGCTCGTTGCGTTGGCCGCGCCAGGGGTGGGGAGCAAGGTAGGGGGCGTCCGTTTCCAGCAGCAGGCGGTCGGCGGGAATGAAGGGCACGGCCTGGCGAAGATTCTCGTTGGCCTTGTAGGTGATGGGGCCGGGCACGGAAATGTGCCAGCCGTTGTGCGTCAGGCGGCGGGCCAGGTCCGGCCCTTTGCCGAAGCAGTGCCAGAGCAGGGGGTAGCCGGCAAAACCGCGCGCCTCCAGCAGGGTCAGGGCTTCGTCTTCGGCGTCGCGGCAGTGGATGACCACGGGCAGATTGCGGGCGCGGGCCAGGTCCAGCTGGTCGGCAAAGGCCTGCAGCTGGATTTCGCGCGGGCAGTCCGGCCAGTGAAAGTCCAGGCCGATTTCGCCCACGGCCCGTAAGCGCGGTTCGGCGGCAAAAGCCGCGTCCATGGCCGCAAGGCAGGCCGGAGTGCAGCGCTGGCCTTCGCAGGGGTGGACGCCCAGTACAAAAAAAACTTCCGGGTGGGCGTCAAACAGGCCGCGCCCCGCGGCAAAGGCTTCCGGCCCCTGAAAGATATTGCCTATCTGGCTCAGGCCCACGGCCCTGGCGCGGGTCAGCACGGCTTCGCGGTCCTGGTCAAATTCTTCGCCGTCCAGATGGGCGTGGCTGTCCACGCCACCCAGGGGCAGGGCCAGAGTCAGGGGATCCACTCGGGTTACGGATTTTTTGGACATGGCTACCTCGCAACCGATTTTTTTACCAACAGCATGGCTGCAAGGCAAGTTTGTCCCTGCAGCGCGGCAGACTGTTTTGTCGCTGCGTTCAGACGACGTTACCCTGCAATGTCTTGGCGGCGTGTCGCAGGGGCCCGCCACAAGGGCGCAGGCCTTTTGCAAGGGGAAACCAACGGCAAACTGCGCTACTGCGCCGGTTTGTCTTCCGGAGAGCAAGGCCGCGCGGGGCTCTGGGGCGGGGCTTTCTTGCAGGCGTGTTTGCGGGCGTACATGCGGGCGTCGGCGCGGGTGAGGGTGGCGTGGAGGTTGGCGTCCTGTTCTGGGTCAAAGGCGGCCACGCCCCAGGCGAAACTCAGTGGAAAGCCGGCGATGGCCGTCCCCTGCGCTTTGGCCTCCATTGCCGTAATGGTCTGGAGTATGCTTTCAGGCGATACGCCGTGCAGGACAGTCACAAATTCGTCGCCGCCGATGCGGTAGGTCTGCCCCGCATCCTGAAACTGGCGCACCAGCAATCCCGCCAGGGTGCGGATGGTGGCGTCGCCCGCCGCGTGGCCGCGCTGATCGTTGATGGTCTTGAGCAGATTGAGGTCGCAGCTCAGAAGCACAAGATTTTTTTCCGCACCCGTGTTGTGCAGGCGGCGCAGGTCCAGTTCAAAAGCATTGCGGTTGTAAACGCCGGTGAGCAGGTCCGTATAGGCCAGTCGGCGATAGAGGGGCACGGCCAGTCGACGCAGCAACCAGCCCGTGAGCAGCGCAATGCCCAGGGCAATGACGCCCGTGGTCACCAGACTGTAGGAAAAAGACCGCCGGATGTCGGTGGCGAAGCCGTCCAGGTCGTATTCTATGACCAGGGCCCCCACCACGCCCCTGTCATCAGCTATGGGCGCGCAGGCCGGGATGATTTTGCCCCAGGAGGTCTGCAGCACGGCCCCTTCGCAGACCGTCTGCCCGTCCAGACAGCGCCGCACCATGGGGAGCACCTCAGATTCCAGCAGGTCGCCGGGATAGCGAAAGTCTGCGGCGTCGAGGGGGAGCCCGTCTACTACATAGGTGACCTGGCCCGCGGCGTTGCGGCTGGCCGTGTACAGGTAACGCACGGCCGTAAGGTGACGGGTGTTGGCCAGCATTCTGTGCACGCTGCGGTAGAGGGGGCCGTGTGCGTCTTCACGGCTGCGGATGCAGGTAAGGCTGGCGGGCGGAATGCGTTGGCCCAGCAGGCTGAAGACGGCGTCGGAACGGTTGACCAGGGTGGCGGTCATAACGCGGCTGAGCGTCTGTTGGAAGATGGCGTAGGTACTCAGGCCCGTGCCCAGAATGGCCACCAGCACTACGAGCAGGATTTTGCGCTCCGTGCTGGAAAAAGGAGAAGGGGCGGTGTGCTGCATAGGCGGTCCAGACAGGTCGTCCGACGCCTTTTTTGTTAAAGGCGGACGGATTATGCTATGCCGCAACACGCAAAAGGGCAAGCCGGTAGCCTCCCGGCCGTCTGGCGTCCCGTTGCCCGGCGGCGCGGGTTCAGGCCCGATGGCAGCGCACGCGCCAGCCTGGGGCCAGGGTTTTCCATTGTGGGAGGCTTTCGCGGCACAGGGGCCGCGCCTCAGGACAGCGGGGGTGGAAGGGGCAGCCCGACGGCGGGGCCAGAGGACTCGGCAGTTCGCCTTCCAGCGGGCGGCCGTTGCGGCCCGGCATGGCCGCCGCCAGAGCGCGGCTGTAAGGGTGGGCCGCGTCTGTCAGCAGGGTGCGGGCGGGGGCCTCTTCCACCACCAGGCCCAGATACATGACGGCCACACGGGTGCACAGAAAATCCACTACGGCAAGGTCGTGCGAAATAAACAGGTAGGCTGGGCCGAAGCGCTCCCGCACGTCGCAGAGCAGATTGAGCACCTGGGCCTGCACTGAGGCGTCCAGCGCGGAAACGGGCTCATCGCAGACCACGGCCAAGGGCTCCGTGACCAGGGCGCGGGCCACGGCCACCCGCTGGCGCTGCCCGCCGGAAAACTGGTGCGGATACCGGCCGCCCGCGCCTTCCAGCCCGACCGTAGCCAGCATGGCTGCAGCCCTGGCGTGGCGTTCCGCCCTGGGCACGCCCTGGGCGGCCAGGGGCTCGGACACTGAAGCCAGTACGGTCAAACGGGGATTGAGGGAGGAAAACGGATCCTGAAAAACCATCTGGATGCGCCCGGCGGCCCAGCTGGCTGCGCCCGCCGGCGGCAAGGGACGGCCCTCAAGCAGCACGCGCCCTGTGGTGGGCGGCAACAGGCCGCAGGCCAGCCGCCCCAAGGTGGATTTGCCGCAGCCCGATTCGCCCACCAGCCCCAGGCTTTCCCCCGGAGCCAAATCCAGACTTACGTCATTGACGGCCAGCAGGCTGCCCCGCGCGGCCCACAAGCCCCGGCGTACGGCAAACCGGCGGGTCACCCCCTCCAGTCGCAGCAGGGGGGCGCTGACTGCCGCAGGGCTCACGGCAGTTTCTCCGCCACACCGGCTTCGTCAAAGGTGGCCATGTCGTTGAAGACGGCGGCGGCGCAACGCAGCAGGTTGTAGGCCACGGCTCCGCCTGTGCCTTCGCCCAGGCGCATGTCCAGCCGCAGTAGGGGCGCGGGCAGCAGATCCGCCAGGGCTGCCGTCATGCGGGCGTGCCCCGGCTCTGCCGAAGCGTGCGAAAGAAAAACCGCCGGCGCGGCCTCCGGCGCTATGCGCAGGGCTGCCACGCAGGCCGCCGTGCAGATGAAGCCGTCCACCAGCACGGGCAGGCGCTCCGCTGCCGCACCCAACAGCAGTCCGGCCATAAGCGTGAGTTCAAAGCCGCCCAGGGCCGCCAAGGCGTCTACAGCGTCGCCTTCGTCCAGCAGCCCGGCATTGGCCGTGAGGGCCTGGTGCAGCACGGTCGCCTTGTGGTGCACCATTGCGGGGTCGGCCCCCGCGCCTGGCCCGGCCATGGCTTCCGGCGACAGGTGCAGCAGGGCGCAGGTCAGGGCTGCGCCCGCCGTGGAATTGGCTATACCCATCTCGCCCAGACCCAGGCAGCGGTAGCCCCGGGCCGCCAGTTCGCGGGCCAGGGTCACGCCCCGGCGCAGGCCCTCCAGGCAGGTCTTCCGGCTCATGGCCGGCCCCCGGCTCATGTCCGCAGTGCCGTCGCCCAGGCGGCGGTCCAGCAGCAGGGGGTGGGGGGCAAAGGGCCCGCCGGCGCAGCCCGCGTCCACCACGTAAAGGTCCATGCCGGAGGCCGCGCACAGGGCATTGACCGCGGCCCCGCCACGCAGAAAATTGTGGACCATCTGCCGGGTCACGTCCTGCGGAAAAGGCGAAACTTTCTGGGCCGCCACGCCGTGGTCTCCGGCTACGGTGAGCATGACCGCCGGGGCAACGCGCAAGGGCCGTTCGCCCCGCAGAGCATAGAGGCGACGGGCCAGTTCCTCCAGTCGGCCCAGGCTGCCCTGGGGCTTGGTGAGGGAATCCAGCCGGGCCTGCGCTTCGCGGCTGCGGGCTTCCAGCAACAGGGGGGCGTCTGCGGGCAGAGGCAGGCCGGGGTCGATGGTTTGGAGCAGTGCGGTAGTCATGGAGTTTTGTGTAGCCTCTCGCCGGGCGGGGCGCAAGAGGCATGCGGCAGCGGCGGCATCGGGCGGGACGCATGGCCGCGTTGACTGCCGCAGACCGTCGACGTGGACCGCCGTTTTTCGGGACGGCGGCAGATTGCTCCGCCCGCAGCCCTTTACGCGGGCGCGCGGGGTGCTTATGTACAAAGCGGCACCAATCCATGCCGTCAAGGACAGAGCGACATGATCCGACCCCGTGTTTTTCCCGCTTTTTTTGTTATTTCCCACGCGCTGCGGTGGCGGGTTTTGCCGCTGCTGGCGGCGCTTTTCTGCTGTCTGGCATCCTTGCCGGCAGCGGCGGCCCCGGCCCCCGGCAGCCCGCGGCTCACGCCTGTGGTGCGGGTGGTGCAGGCCGTGGCCCCGGCCGTGGTCAACATCACCAGCACCCATGTGGTAGAAGGTCAGCGCCTTTCGCCTCTGGAACAGTTTTTCGGCTTCGGCATTTCCGGTCTGCCGGGTTTTGAAGATTTTGGCGGCGCGCCCCGGCGGCAGAAGCGGGTGAGCCTCGGCTCTGGGGTCATTGTGGACGGCGTCAAGGGGCTGGTGCTGACCAATGCCCATGTTATCGCCGGCGGAGACGAGATCATGGTCCACCTGCTGGACGGGCGGGAATTTCCCGCCAGGGTGCGGGGGGCGGACTCCGACTTCGACATCGCTGTATTGGAACTGACCGGTGCGCGCGACCTGCCCGCTGTGCGGCTGGGCGATTCCGACGATATTCTGCCCGGCGAAACTGTGGTGGCCATCGGCAATCCCTTTGGCTTTAACCATACAGTGACCACAGGCGTGGTTTCGGCCCTGGGGCGCACCATCCGCAGCAAAAACGGCGCCTTTACGGATCTGATCCAGACCGACGCGGCCATCAACCCCGGCAACAGCGGCGGCCCTCTGCTCAACCTGGAAGGGGTGCTCATCGGCATTAACACGGCGGTGGACGCCAGGGCCGAGGGCATTGGCTTCGCCATCCCCAGCAACAAGGCCCGGCGCGTCATGACGGACTTGCTGGGCCGGGGCCGGGTGGCCCCGCTCTGGCTGGGACTGGAGCTGCAGGATGTGGACAGCCGCGTGGCCATGGCCCTGGGCCTGCGCGAGGCCCGCGGCGTGCTGCTTACCCGCGTGTTCGCCGGTACGCCGGCGGCAGGGGCGGGTCTGGCGGCCGGCGACATCCTGGAAAGCATCAACGGCTCCCCCGTGCGCGACCGCCGCGACTATGCGGATATTCTGCGCAACCAGACGGCGGGTACGCCTTTGCGTCTGCAGTTGCGGCGCGAGGGCGCTGTCCTGCAACGTTCGCTGACGCCGGCGCCTTTCAGCGACGCTGCGGCCCGTGCCCTGATGGAACGGCGCTGGGGCTTCGAGGCCGCCCAGAACGGCCGGCAGGTGCAGGTGAGTCGGGTGCGGCGGGACGGGCCGGCCGCCTTTTTGCGCCAGGGCGACGTGATTGCCGCCGTGGGCGGCGCGGCCGTGCGCAGTCTGGATGACCTGCTGCAGGCTTTCCGGCGGGAGCGCATGGCCGGTCAGGTACTTTTGCAGGTGGCGCGCGGCGGCAAGGGCTATTACGCGCGCCTGACGCCCTAGCTGACGGAAAGCTCCCGGCCAGGGCTGTCGTCCCCGCCCGCAGCGGCAGGCCAACCGGCCCTGGCTGTTATCCGGAGCGGACCGGTGCCTGAAGGCTGTCCGCCTCAGCTTCAGCGGTGGAGCAGACCCCTGTGTGGCGTCGGTTTGTGAAAAAGTGTGATTTCCCCCTTGCGAAAATCATTTGAAATTTCAGAATGTTTTAGTCCTGCCACTGGCCGGGGGGATGGTCCCCCCGGCTGCAGGGCCTTGGTCCACGCCGGTTTTACGGCGGTTCGGGTGCGGCACTTGACAGGGTGGGGGGCTAAAGCTATCCAATGCACAAGCGGATTTTGGCCGCTGTACTACATGGGCAGAAATACTGCCAACTTGGGAGGATATCATGGGCTATAATGTGAATGTTGATGCGGAAAAGTGCGTGGGCTGTGGCGAGTGTGTGGACGTGTGCCCCGTGGAAGTTTACGAGATTAAGGACGGCAAGTCCGAACCCGTGAACGCCGAAGAGTGCCTGGGCTGTGAATCCTGTGTGGAAGTGTGCGAGGCCAGCGCCATCACTGTTGAGGAAAACTAGAGCATTGTACCCCTGAAGTGCTCTGGCGGCTGCGAAAGCGGACGCCCGCCGCAAAGGCGCAGCCTGGCTGCGTGATGGGCCTTGGGCGTGGATTTTTGGCGCACCTTTGAAAACGCCTGTTTTTGAAGACGCCCCGCTTTTGAGTCCCCTGACGGTGGAAGCGGCGGCCGCGCTTTGGGCGCGACCGTCTGCGGCACGGGGCGCAAACCCCGCCATCCATTTCGTTGAAGTGCCGCCCGGCGCGCGCGTCTGGCGGCATTTCCCTACTTTTGCTACAGGAACGCCATGATCCCCGACCTGAGCGCCATTTTTGCCCGCTACGAGGCCCTGCGCCACGAGGCCGACAGCCTCTTTGCGCGGGTGCGCGACCAGTACCCCCAATGCGTCGCCTGCAAGGAGGGCTGCAGCGATTGCTGTCACGCCCTGTTTGACCTTTCTCTGGTGGAGGCCATGTACATCAACCAGGCCTTTGCGGAGCACTTCCCCTACGGGCCGGAGCGTTCGGCCGTGCTGCAACGCGCCGCCGACCTGGACCGACAGGCCACGCGTCTCAAGCGCGACCTCTACCGGGCCGAAAAGGACGGTGAAGACCCCGGCGTCATTATGGAGCGCGCCGCCCAGATCAAACTGCGCTGCCCTTTGCTGGGGCAGGACGACCGTTGCCTGCTTTACGCGGCGCGGCCCATTACCTGCAGGGTTTACGGCGTGCCTACGGCCATCGCCGGTCAGGGGCATGTGTGCGGCTTTTCGGCCTTTGCCGCCGGTAAGGCCTATCCTACCATACATCTGGACAAAATCCAGAACCGGCTGGAAGACCTGAGCCTGGAACTGGCCCAGACCGTGCAGACCCGGTTTACCGAGCTGCACGAAGTCTATGTGCCCCTGTCCATGGCCCTGCTCACCCGCTACGACGAAGCCTACCTGGGCATCGGCCCGGCCCGGCCGGAACAGGAGTGAGCGCGCGGTCCGCGCCGGCGCGGGCCAGACCTCAAGGAGTCGGCATGTTCGGCAATATTCCCGCAACGGTTTTTCGTGACGGCACACCGCAACGGCTCACGCCCGAAGAGGAAGGGCTCAAGCGCGAAATCTACGAAAAAATGCAGCCGCGCCGGCGCAAGTTTGTGGACCGCATCGGCTATGACAACTGGGATCCGTTCCAGAAGCCTAACGACCCGCTGGACCTGCGCACGGACGCAACTCGGCGCACCACCCAGCAACTGGTCAACGAATTTTTGCACTACGCTTCCAGCAAGGGGACCGTGGGCAAGGACTACGCCAAAGGTGCTACGGAATGTGCCCTGGGCGTCATCAACAAAGACGAAAAATACCTGGGCATCTTTGAATTCTGCCTGTGGTACAACGAGCTTTTGAAAAAAGAGGGGCACCGGCTATGAAAGCGCGTTACGACGACCTGGACGAATATATTGCGGACCTCAAGGCGGAAATCGCCCAAAATGAGCAGTGCGCTACCCACTACTACAATCTGGGCCTGGCCCTGCTGACCAAGCGCGACTTTGTGGCCGCCGAGGAATCTTTCCTCAATGCCGTGCGCAATTCGCCGCATCTGGCCGAAGCCTATGTGCAGCTGGGCGGCATCTGCCTGGAACGCGGCGACCTGGACGGCTGCCTGCGCTACAATGAAGAGGCCGCCAACTGCCGCGCCAAATTCCCCGTGCCCTGGAGCAATATCGCCTTCGTCCACCTGCAGCGCGGCGAACCGGGCAAGGCCGTCACCGCCCTTAAAAAGGCCCTCAAGTGGGATCCCGACTTTGTTCAGGCCCAAAACGCCTTGGCTACTGCCTATTACATGCAGGGCGAATTCAAGGCCGCCGAAGAGCAGTGCCGCAAAATTATTGAAACCCACCCCGGCTTTGCCCCGGCCTGGAATAACCTGGCCCTGGCCCTCTTTGACCTGGGTGACGCCGTTGGCGCGGCCGAAGCCGCCCGCAAGGCCGTCGAGCTGGGCTTCGACGTGCCCCAGGGCTTCAAAGAAGAGCTGCGTACCGCCGGGCAGGAAGTGTAGGAAGATTTTTGCGGGGTGCGGGAACCTTTGTGAGCAAAAGTCCCCCGCACCCCGCACCCTTCAAAAAATTTTATTTTTTAGCCTACCGCACAGGGCGTACCCTGAGCGGAAGAGCAAGGGCGCAACCGGGATACTCCGGTTGCGCCCTTTTTGCAGGAACGAGCGTGCCGTATTTTTGAGAAGATATATTCTCAAAAGGAGGGGCTGTGGCGTAGACTGAGAAAGTAAAAACTTTAGAGCAGTTAGCGAATGAAATGAGCTAACTGCTCTGCAAGGATTTTCTTGAAAATCCTTGCCACGAAATG
>ENA-UEYG01000201-UEYG01000201.1-human-gut-metagenome-genome-assembly--contig:-NODE-201-length-44543-cov-5.047047_pt1 | contig 44543 bp, 40 predicted proteins | sample MGYA00242933_ERZ507934 | MGnify/ENA primary metagenome ERZ507934 (study PRJEB26167, sample SAMN06115527) | human gut metagenome | host: Homo sapiens | place: China:Zejiang | collected 2015-11-10... | reverse complement strand
TTTCTTGAAAATCCTTGCCACAAAATGCGAGAAGGCAGGCTTTTGCCTGCCGTAAGCGAGCATTTCAAGTGTTAAATACTCTAGCGACCCGGCAAGTCTGAAAAATCTTGTACAGGACGCAAAAACAGAACGGCCGCCGGTGGCCTCCGCAGCCGTTTTGAAAATATTTGAGGCTCTTCTGCCGGAAGACAAAAGACGACGTTGTTTCAGGAAAGCAGAATATTCAGGTGGCGGTAGGCGCGGGCCGTGGCCACGCGGCCGCGCGGCGTGCGCTTGAGAAAGCCGCACTGGATGAGGTAGGGCTCGTAAATGTCCTCAAGGGTGCGCACTTCCTCGGAGCAGGCCACAGCCAGAGTTTTGATGCCCACCGGACCGCCGTCGTAGTGTTTAATCAGCACCTCCAGCAACCGCCGGTCCATCTGGTCCAGACCTTCCTGGTCTACGTCCATGCGGGTCAGGGCCGAGGCGGCTGCCTCCTTGGTCACCCGGCCGTCACCGTGCACCAGGGCAAAGTCGCGCACCCGGCGCAGCAGCCGGTTGGCAATACGCGGCGTGCCCCGCGCGCGGCGGCCGATCTCTCTCGCGCCCTCGCCGGTCATCTCCACACCCAGAATACGGGCCGTACGCCCCACCACGCGGGCCAGGTCGTCGGGGCTGTAGTACTGCAGCCGCGCCACAATGCCGAAGCGGTCACGCAAGGGGGAGGAAATAAGCCCCACTCTGGTGGTGGCCCCCACCAGGGTAAAAGGCTCCAGATCGATTTTGACCGTGCGGGCCGCTGGTCCCTGACCAATGACCAGATCCAGCTTGAAGTCCTCCATGGCCGGATAAAGCACTTCTTCCACAGCAATGGGCATGCGGTGGATTTCGTCCACAAAGAGGATGTCGTGTCGCCCCAGATTGGTGAGGATGGCGGCCAGGTCGCCGCTGCGCTCCAGCACTGGGCCGGAGGTGCAGACCAAGTTCACGCCCAGTTCTGCGGCCATGATCTGGGCCAGGGTCGTCTTGCCCAGACCGGGATTGCCGTAGAACAGAGTATGGTCCAGAGCCTTGCCCCGCCCGCGCGCGGCGTCCAGATAGACGCGCAAATTGGCCCGCAGCTCGTCCTGTCCGATAAATTCTTCCAGGCTGCGCGGGCGCACGCTTTCGTCTACGCCAGCGAGCCCTTCCCCGAGCGGCGGCCGCTCGTCGTAGTCTTCCGCCATCAAACCTTCCCCTTGGCCAGCGTCTTGAGCGCGGCCCGCAAGGCGCCGGTTACATCAAGGTCCGGCTCTTCCAGCAAGATTTTTTTCACCATGGGCGCGCACGCATCCTCGCTGTAGCCCAGATTGCCCAAGCCGTCGAGCACATCCCGAAAAACAGAACCGGGCCGGACCCCACTGCCGACGAGCGCCGCCGCCTGAGGCGCGTCGTCCACCTTGAGCTTATATTTCAGTTCCAGAAAAATGTGCTCGGCCGTTTTTTTGCCGATGCCCGAAACGCGGGTCAGGGCCAGCACGTCGTCTTCCAGCACCAGACGCCGCAAATCGTCGGGCCGGAAAATGGACAGAATGCCCAGCGCCGTGCGCGCGCCCACCTTGGAAATGGACACCAGCACTTCAAAGGTCTGCCGCTCCTCAAAACTGGCAAAGCCGAACAGCTCCAGCGCGTCTTCCCGCACGGCCAGGCTGGTGTAAAAGGCCACGGCCTCTCCACGCCCCGGCAGGGAAGCCAGGGTATGGGCCGGCAGGCCCACGGCATAGCCCACGCCGCCCTGGGTGACCACCAGGGCGGTATTGCCCCAGACCTGCGCCAGACGTCCTTCCACATAGGCAATCACGGCTTCACCCTCCTATACCCACCATCTGTTTGCCGGCCACGGCGCACCCGGCCCGCCGGGCAGCCAGGATCTCCGCGCCCAGCGGCTTTTGCGCACAGGCCAGGCGCAGCACGCGCACCAGGTCCGCATCGTTGCAGCGAGGATGGCGCAACAGTCCGCGCAGGCGGTATTCCTTGTCGTCAAACAGGCAGGTGCGCACATGACCATCACTGGTGAGCCGCAAACGGTTACAGGATCCGCAGAACTGACAGGTCATGGCCGTGATGAAGCCCATGCGCCCCTTGCCGCCTTCCACCCGATACATGCGCGCCGGACCGGCCTCGGCCTCCTGGCCTTTTTCGGGCGTCAGGCGCAGGCGACGCTGGGCCTCTTCACGGATCTGGTCGGCGGGCCAGAAGGTTTCCGGGCCCCAAAGGGTGCCGTTGCCCATGGGCATGAACTCGATAAAACGCAGGTCCACGGGCAGGTGCCGCACGGCATGGGCAAAATCGTCCATCTGGCCGTCGTTGACGCCGCGCATGGCCACCACGTTGATCTTGACCCGTATTTCCGCCCGCAGCAGGGCGTCCAGCGAAGCCAGCACGGCGGGTAACAGATCCCGCCCGGTGACGCGGGCAAAGGTTTCGCGGTCAAAACTGTCCAGAGAAAGATTCACGGCGCGCACGCCTACCCGCCGCAGCAGGGGAATGTGCGGCTCCAGCAGCGTGCCGTTGGTAGTCAGGCGCAGGTCCAGCTGCGGATACCGCTGGTGCAGCAGGGCCAGCAGAGTGTCGCAATCCTTGCGGGCAAAGGGTTCGCCCCCGGTGAGGCGCACCTTGTGCACGCCCAGGCCTGCCAGCACACCCACCAGACGAACCATTTCCTCATAGCGCAGCACCTTCGGGTGGGGAATGAAGGTCTGCCGGGCCTCACTGCGGCAGTAAACGCAGCGCAGGTTGCAGCGGTCCGTCACGGAAAGGCGCAGATAGTGCACCTCTCGCCCATACTGATCGCGCAACGGCCCGTCCGCCGCCCCCATGTTGCCAAGAGACGAAAATGGATTTACACCTGCGGACATGAAACACCTGCTCTTGGGGGCGGCCCTCACCGGCTGGATACTCCTGCCGCTGCCCGCCCTGGCCTGGGATGGCTTTGATGCCGATTCCGCCGACCTGGTGGAAGTCACACCCGACCGTGTCCCCTCACGGGGGGAAACAGTGGACGTGCGTTCTTACGATAGCGATACGACCGAAACCTGTCTGGTGGAGGCTGTCAGCCGCAATCCCCGCACAGTGGAGCTGGTGGTGCGCAACCCCCAGGGCAAAACCCGCACCTTGGTCATGGAAGGCCGCTGACCGCCGGCTACTGCCCTGCCCCCGGCTCATAGCCCGGCAAGAGGACGCTGGCGCTTTCAGCCTGGCCCTGCCCCTTGGGGCACTGGTCCTGCAGGTGGCAGATCTCACAGCCGCCCCTAAAAGGATAGTGGGTCACCACCGCGTAGCGCCGGGCAAGAGTCGCGGCCCCTTCCCGGTATTCCAGGCCCAGACCGGCCAAGGCTGCGCGCAAGGCCTCTGTGGGCCTGGGCGAGGGCGCACAGCCCGCGTTTTCCACTTCCGGCAGCAGCTCCTGTACGGCGGCCATGCACATGAACTGGGCGAGGTTGTTGACCATAAAGCCGTCAGAGGCGGACTTTTCCCAGGCCGCGTCCACCAGTTCCTCCACCTCTTCAGGCAGCCATACGGCCAGATAGGCGATCTTGCCCGTGCTGATTTCGCAAACCTTGAGCTTGGGCAGCCATTGGCCCCACAAATCCACCAGGCGCTGCAGCACTGCGCCACCCAGGCGGGTTTCGTGGCTCATGGTCATGAAGCCTTCCATGTCAAAATAGGGCCGCAGGGGATGTTCCTTGATCTGTGCCTCGCTCAACGTGCGCTCCTTGTGGTAAGGCGGTGACGCCGCCCGCCAAAAGGGCGGGCTCGTCCTGTATTGTAACCAGGGACAAAAGTCCGTCAAGGCCATGGGCCCGCGCGCCTTTACTTGGCAGGGGCACTTTTTTATCATATGCCTTCACAGGCAGCATCGCCATGACCCTATCAAAAGGAGCGCCCATGAACAATGCCAACGGCCACCCCGCCAAAATCCGCTACACCTATGCGGTGGACGCCGCGGCCCGGCTCCAGACCGCCCACGGCGTCTGGGGGGGCATCAACCCCCAGGGTGAAATTGAAATGAATTTTTATAATGAAAGCGACACGCTGCCCCCGTACTCGGAACAGCTCGTGGCCCCGGACGGCTCCATCGGGCACGAAATCATCCCCGGCGAAGAGGATTCCCGCGAGGTAACCCGCTTTGTGCACAGCCGGGTGCTGCTCAACTACCACACGGCCCGCGCCGTGCTGGAATGGTTGGAAGACCGCGTGGCCGCCCTGGAAGAAGAAGGCGCGCCCGGTATGTACGACGCCGACCTGGATATTGAACAGTAAGCCGCCGCCCCATGCAGGAAAGAACCTTTCATATCATCACGTTCGGCTGTCAGATGAACGTGCACGATTCTCAATGGCTGGGGGGGGCCTTGCGGGCGCGCGGCTTTGCCGAAGCGCCCCTGGAGGACGCCCAGGTGGTGGTGGTCAACACCTGCTCTGTGCGTGAAAAGCCTGAGCAAAAGGTCATGAGCGCCCTAGGGCGTATCCGGCAGGTCACGGGAGGCGATGCGCGCGTGCTGGTGGGGGTGGCCGGCTGTGTGGCGCAACAGCTGGGCACGGCGTTTTTTGAAAAAGAACCGCAGGTGCGCCTGGTGGCCGGCAGCGACGGCATAGGCGCGGCCCCGGCGGCAGTGGAACGCCTGTTGGAAGAACCGGACCTGCGCCTTTCTCTACTGGATTTCACGGACAGCTATGTGGAGCGCGAAGCCGGCGCGCCCGGCCCGGCCAATCCTGTAGCCTATGTGAACATCATGCAGGGCTGCGACAACTTCTGCACCTACTGCATCGTGCCCTACACCCGTGGCCGTCAGAAATCCCGGGCCAGCGGCGCCATCCTGGACGACTGCCGCGCCGCCCTGGAAAACGGCGCGCGTGAGATCACCCTGCTGGGGCAGAATGTCAATGCCTTTGGCCGGGACAAACACGGCGATGGCACCAGCTTTGCCCGCCTGCTCGCCCTGGTGGCGGAGCTTCCCGGCCTGGAACGGCTGCGCTACGTCACGCCCCATCCTAAAGATATGGGGCCAGAAGACGTGGAAGCCTTTGCCGCCCTGCCCCAGCTCTGTCCACGGCTGCACCTGCCCCTGCAGTCCGGATCAGATGTGGTGCTCAGGCGCATGCACCGACGTTACGACAGTGCCGCCTACCTGGACATGGTGGCCCGCCTGCGTGCGGCCCGTCCGGATCTGGCCCTTTCCACGGATCTGATCGTGGGCTTTCCCGGCGAAAGCGGGACGGACTTTGCCGCTACGCTGGAGATGGTGCGGGCCTGCGGCTTCATGTCCAGTTTTTCCTTTTGCTACTCGGACCGCCCCGGAGCGCGCGCCGCCCTGCTGCCGGGAAAAATTCCCTCAGCCGTGGCCAGAGAACGCCTGCTGCGTCTGCAAGCCTTGCAGGATGACCTGGGCGCGCACTGGCTGCAGGCCCGCGTAGGCGCGAGCACAACGCTGCTGCTTGAAGGGCCGAGCCCCCGTGAAGGGGACGCGGCGGCTCCCAGTTGGCAGGGCCGCGACCCTTACGGCGCGCTCGTGCACGTGCCCCTGTCTGCCGGCCAGGACTACAGCGGCAAAATGGCACGGGTGCGCATTACAGAAGCAAAAAAACACAGCCTGATGGCCCAGGTGCAGGGGGCCCTATGGTAGAAATGCACGTGTTTGGCCTGACCCTCGACCCGGAAAGCAAATCGCCCATCGTGGTGCTGCGCGAACTGGACGGCGAAACCGTGCTGCCCGTCTGGGTGGGCGCGGTGGAGGCTATGGCCGTTTCTCTGGCGCTCAACAACGAAAACCTGCCCCGCCCCCTGACCCACGACCTCATGCTTCTGACCCTGCGCGCGCTTAAGGCCAAACTGCTGCGGGCAGAGATCAGCGATCTGCGCGAGGGCGTGTTCTACGCCATGCTCCTGCTGGAAAGCCGGGAAGGCCGGGTGCGCGTGGACTGCCGCCCCTCTGACGCCATCGCCTTGGCCGTGCGGGCCCAGGCGCCCATCATGGTGGCTGAAGACGTGCTGCGCCGCGCCGCCTCTTGGGAAGACCGGCGGCAAAGCCCGCACGTGGAAGCCCCCGTGCCCGACGCCGCCACAGACATGCTGCGCCAGGCGGGCGCGCGAAAGGATGCCGACCACCTGGGCGGACGCCTGCTGCGTGAAGGCAGTCTGCCGCCGGAAGAAGAAGCGGATGCAGAGCGCTTCAGTGAAATGCTGCGTTCGCTGGAGCCCGCCTCTCGCCGCAAAATGTAGTTTTTTGCCAGGGCGTCGCGCCGGGTCTTTGTCCTTCCCGTCATACCCCACCACGCTTTCCGCCAGACAGTCCGCTTTTGCCCTTCCACGTCATTTTGCATAACAATGCAAGAGTGCTGTATTTTACTTACGCATCATTGACCTTTACTCTTGAAAAAAAGTTGCGTATTTTTTACTTGTTCTTCGTCGCGCGCAGGTTGAGCACACCCTAAAAGTTATGGCGCACGACACCTCTTCCATGCCGGTCCTCGGCGTTTAGCACCCCATACGGTCGACGCGGCATCTATCCAATTAAGGAATCCCTTATGACACAACAGATTACCCGCAGAAAATTTCTGCAATCGGCCTGCATCACCATCAGCGCGCTGACGGTGAACATGAGCGGCCTCGAAAAAGCCCTGGCAGCGGCCTCTGGTTCGGGACCAATGGCCACCTGTGACGTGCTGATCATTGGATCGGGCGGCGCGGGGCTGCGCGCGGCCGTGGCCGCCATGAAAAAACATCCCAAACTCAACGTGGTGGTGGTCACCAAATGCATGCCCTCGCGCAACGCCACCTGTATGGCCGAGGGCGGCATCAACGGCGTCACTGATTTCAGCAAAGGCGACTCGTACGAACTGCACTGCTATGATACCGTAAAGGGCGGCGACTACCTGGTGGACCAGACATCCACCCTCAAGTTCTGCCAGCAGGCCGGGCCCGCCATTCTGGAGCTGGATTACCTGGGCATGCCCTTCTCCCGCACGGAGGACGGCCGGGTCAAAGCGCGGCCCTTCGGCGGCGCTTCCAAGGTGCGCTGCAACTACTCGGCCGACAAGACCGGGCACATTGTGGCGCACGTCTGTCTGGACGAAGCCCTGACCCACGGCGTCAAGTTCCTCATGGACCATGAGCTGCTGGATATTGCAACGGCCGACGGCCGCTGCGAAGGGGCTGTGCTGCGCAATATCCGCACTGGTGAAATCTCGCCCGTGCGCGCCAAAGCCGTGGTGCTGGCCACGGGCGGCTACACCCGCATTTTCTGGAACCGCACCTCCACCCCCTACATCTCCACCGGCGACGGCGTGGCCGCGGCCCTGCGCGCAGGCGTGCCCTTCAAAGACCCGGAGATGATCCAGTTTCACCCCACTGGCGTGGTACACGGCGGTGTGCTCATTACCGAGGCCGCACGCGGCGAGGGGGGGTATCTGCTCAACAACAAGGGCGAGCGCTTTATGAAAAACTACGCGCCCGCCAAAATGGAGTTGGGCCCACGCGACATTGTGGCCCGCGCCATTGAAACCGAAATCCGCGAAGGCCGGGGCTTCGGCCACGGGCTCGAAGCCTATGTGCTGCTCGACCTTGTGCACCTGGGCAAGAAAAAGATCGTCAACGACCTGCCGCAGATCCGCCATGTGGGCAAACTGTTTGAAAATATCGACCTGGTGGAAAAACCCATGATCATCCGCCCCACGGCCCACTATTCCATGGGCGGTATTGATGTGGACAAATTCGATGATATGTCCACCACCCTGCCCGGCCTGTTCACGGCTGGCGAAGCCTCTTGTGTGTCCATACACGGGGCCAACCGTCTGGGCGGCAATTCGCTGGCCGATGCCGTGGTTACCGGCAAAATCGCCGGCGACGGCGCGGCTGCCTACGCCGGAACAACGGAATACAGCGCGGGCAAGCGCCTGGTTGATCTGGCCGGGCAGTGGAAAAGCCGCTTTGTGGGCGTGACCAAAGGCGGCGACGCCAGACAGATGTATGCCATTCGGGAAGAAATGGGCGCGCAGCTCTGGGACAATATGGGCATTTTCCGCACGCAGGCCAAACTCGCCGCCCTGGCCGGCACGCTGGACGACCTGCAGTCGCGTTACGACGCCCTGCGCATCCCCAATGCCAACCCCGTGTACAATTCCGTGTTCACTGAATACGTGGAACTGGGCAATATGCTGCAACTGGCCAGAGCCGCCTGTCTGGCCGCCACAGCACGCAGGGAATCCCGCGGGGCGCACACCCGAGAGGACTTCCCCAAACGCGACGACGCCAATTTCCTTAAACACAGCATGGTCACCATGGATGAAGGCGGCAGGCTGCACATGGGCTGGAAGGCTGTGGAGATCGCCAACTTCAAGCCTGAGGAGCGGAAATACTGATGGCTACGCTTATTATCAACCGCTTTGACGGCAAAAAAGGCTACGAGCAGACCTACACCCTTGCAGCCGCCGACGTGGCGGGCAAAACCCTGCTCAATACCCTGTTGTTCATCAAGCAAACCCAGGACCCCACGCTGAACTTCACGGCCTCCTGTCGTTGCGCCATCTGCGGCGCGTGCGGCGTGCGGGTCAACGGGCACGCAGTGCTGGCCTGCGACACCAAGATGGACGACCTTTTCAAAACTTATGGCACAGACAGTCTGCACATTGCGCCGCTGGCCAACTTCCGGGTGATTTCCGATCTGGTGGTGGACTGGGAGCCCGCTGTGGACAATCTGCGCAAAATCCACCCCGGCATGGCCGCCAAGGACCAGTTTTCCGCAAAGGAGGGCTGCCGTCAGACCCAGGCCGAATTCGACCGCATCAAAAAACAGTGGGACTGCATTATTTGCGGCTGCTGCGCTTCGGAATGCAATAAACTTACCGCTGACCGCAGCGACTATATGGAGCCCTTTGTCTTCACCCACGCCTGGCGCGTGGCCAATGACTCGCGCAGCAAAGACCCGCTGCTGCACGGCAAACCAGCCGTGGCGGGCGGCCTGTGGAACTGCGTACACTGCCAGGAATGCGCCAACCGCTGCCCCAAGGGCATCAGCCCCGCCGACGACATTGCCGGCCTGCGAGCCATGGTCATGGCCAAAGGCATGACCGACGGCGTAGGCCCGGCCCACGCCCAGTCCTTCTATACCGACCTGGTGGAGGATTCCGGCCGCCTGAATGAGGTGCGGCTGGCCCTGCGCACCGAAGGCGTCAGCACCATTGCCCGCGCGGGCATGGCCATCACCCTGCTGCGGCAGGGCAAGATGAACCCGCTAGAGGCTTTCGGCAGCGAAACCATTGAAGGGCATGACGCCCTGGTGAAGATGATTGAGGCGGCCCACACCGCCGCAAAGGAGTAGTCGTATGCAGACCGAATTCGCCTTTTTCCCCGGCTGCGTGCTGACTCAGGCCGCCAAGGAATCCAGAATGGCCCTTGAAGCCGTAGCCCCGGCTTTGGGTCTGAAGCTCAGGGAAATCCCCGGCTGGAGCTGCTGTGGCGCTTCCCAGGCTCAGGACGTGGATCACCTGGCAACGCTCGTGGCCAATGCCCGCAATCTGGCCCTGGCCGAACAGATGGGCCTGCCCGTGCTGACCTCGTGCAGCACCTGTCTGCTCATGCTGCGCCGCGCCAAACAAGAGCTGGACGATGGGCAGAAAGAACGCATCAATACCTTTCTGGCCAAAGGCAACATGACCTACAAGGGCACCAGCGAGGTAACCAGCCTGCTCTGGGAGCTGGCGCGGAACGCCGACGCCCTCAAGGCCAAAGTGACCAGGCCCCTCACCGGACTCAAAGTGGCCGCCTTCTACGGCTGCCACAGCCTGCGGCCCGAATCTGCCCTGGGCTTTGAAAGCTCGGTAAATCCCACGAGCTTTGAAACCATTGTGGCGGCGTTGGGCGCACGCACCGTGCCTTTTGCCAAAAGGCTGGACTGCTGCGGCTTCCACGCCGTGTACCCGGCAGAAAAATCCGTCATGCTCATGACCAGCGAAATCGTCAACAGCGCCGCCACCGGCGAAGCCTCCTGCATAGTCACTCCTTGCCCGCTCTGTCAGATGCAGCTGGATATCTATCAGGACAACGCGCAGGAGCAGCACAACTCCAAAGCCCGCCTCCCCGTGCTGCACCTTTCGCAACTGGTGGGTCTGGCCTTGGGGCTGCCCGCCAAGCAACTGGGCCTCGACTACAACGTCATCGACGCCACAAAACTTGGCTAACCTCTCTCCGTCCGCCCGGAGCCGCCATAAGGGCGGTTCCGGGCTTTTTCCACCCCACAAGGCCCGGCGTTGCCCCCTTCCCCCTCCGCCTTCCGTTGTTGTCCATAATTTCGTGACATTTCTACAATTATTCTAGACAATTGCCGGCACGTTGAATATTTTTGCAACCTATAAAGATTACAGACAATCACTGCCCTAAAGGCTTTGCGCGACCTGACCGATAACACTGTCAGGCCGCGCGGCAGCCAGCGCCGCGTCCCGACTGCCAAGCCCCATAGGTGCCCCATGTGTGACTACGGTCTGTTCAAAAAAATCGATGCTCTCCTCGCTGCCGGCCACACTACGGGAGCGCGGCGGCTGCTGCTGGAACTGCAGTCCCGCTGCCTGGCCCAGGACGACGAACTGGACCTGCTGCGCACCCGCCTGCAGACCCTGGAAGACACCGTGCAGATACAACGCGACCTGTATCAACGCCAGGGCCTCTACTGGCTGCGCAGTCAAGGGGTTTCACTGGGGCCCTTCTGCCCTCAGTGCCAGGAAAACGGCGGCGGGCTCATCCGCTTGTACCCCACGGGCACGGCCCTGTGCTGCCCTTACTGTCACGCCCTGTACCCCCGCCCCGGCTGTCAGGAGACGCCCGCCAATTCCGGGGCGTTGCGGCACGCCCGCATTCTGCCCTTCGGGCGCTGAAACGCCCGGTCCTGCCTTTGTCAAAGACGTTTTTCCGCCCTGCGCGCCAGGTCGGCGGGACAGTTTCATCCTTGCGCCGCACGGCCCTGACGGCTATGCTCCAGACAGGAACACCTATGGCATGACCAATTCTCCACCACTCCATATTCTGCTTCTGGCGGAAAGCGAGCCCAAGGCTGCTCTGGACAGACGCGCCCTGCGCGAGGCCGGAGCGGACCGGGTGGAATGCCGCACCTCCGGCGTAGAGGCCGCCCGTCTTCTGGCCCGGCTCGTGCCTCCCCTGCCGGATTTTTTCCCACAGGCCGTCGTCTGCAGCCAGCGTCTGGCCGATATGGACGGCGAACAGTTCTGCGCCATGCTCCGCCTGCACCCCCTGCTCCTGGACCTGCCCGTGCTGCTCATTTTGCCCAGCGACAGCGAGGCGGAACAACTCAGAACCCTTGGCTGCGGGGCCAGCGCCCTGCTGGCCCGCCCCTATTCCGTACGCCTGCTCAAACAGCACCTGACCGCGCTGACCGCGGCCCGCACCGGCCAAGAAGAACTAGAACGGGCCAAAAAACTGACCGACACCCGCGCCTTTGATCGAGCCCTGGAAACCTATGCGCTGCTGCTCAAGCCCGTGCGTCGCCCCGAAGACTACTTCAGGGTAGGCATGAGCTGTCTGGAAAAACGGCAGTGGAATCATGCCATTGCCGCCTTTCAACGCGCCCTGCACGGCGCGCTGCTGGAGGGCAAGGCGCAGTTGGGCATGGCCGTGGCCTGGAAGGGCAAGGAGGATATGCTCCGCTATCGGGAATATCTGGGGCAGGCCGCGGCCACTTTTGTACGCGCCCGCCAGTGGCACCGGGCGCGGGAGGTCTATGCGCGGCTGCTGCGCTCGGACCCGTCGGCCAAAAATCCCTTCCTCGCCGAGGCCGTCCAGCTCATGCGTCAGGGCGCGTATGACCAGGCCGCCGAAGTGCTGGTGCAGGCCGCGCCCGTTACGCCCCGCGCGCACCTGAGCGCCAGGGTGGCGGACGTCTGTCTGTCCGCTACGGAACCGCAGGCCATGCTGCAGGGGCTGGAAGCAGGGCTGCAGCGCGCCTTGGGGCCGGAGGCCGGGCCCTTGGCGGACGACATCCGCGCCAGTCTGGAAGAATTGCGCCGCCAGGCTGAGGCCCATCGTCGTGAAGAACAGGCCGAACGCCAGTGGCGCGCGGCCCGCGCGGCCGCCGCAGAACGGAGGGCCGCCGCAACTGCGGAGAAAACGCAGGAAACGCCGCCCCGTACGGCCGCTGACGCCTCACCGGGGGCCGGCAGGGTGCGGCCTCCGATTCCCGGCGTCGGCCAGAAGACCCCGGTGGCGGCTCCCTGGGGCGCGATGCCATCTGCAGACACAGCGGACAAAACGTCCCCTGCCCCCCCACAATTGTTGCTGCCGCTGGAAACCGAGGCGGCTTCCGGCCAGGCATCCGGCCTGGGCGACCTCATCACGATCATGCAATATACCTGGCGGCTGGCCCGCGGCAAAAAATAGCTTTCAGGGCCGCGTTACCTCAAGGGGCAGCTTGGGCCCGCCTGGACCTGGCGCAGCTTGGCCGTACTGCCGGGTTCGCGCGGCCGCAAAGGGCGACAAAGCCGGTGAAGGCTGCGCAGATAGCCCTTGTGCTTATCCAGAAAAAAGGCCAGCGGACGGGAAAAATTACGCCCCAGCAATCCGTCCACCAGCATTTGACTGATTTCGCGCTCCCGGGTGAGCACCAATTGGGCCCGCACCAAGGCGCTGCGGTCGGCTTCGGGCATGGTGCGGATAATCTGCCGGAAGGCCTCCTGAGCGCGGGGCTGGTAAAACCAGAAGTACATGAGGTCCAGGGCGTGGACAATAAAGGCCTGCTCCAGCTCGCGTCCCAGGGCTCCACCTCGCCCCTTCAGTCCGCCGGGACGAGCCAGTTTGACCAGACCATCCTCGTCGGGAAAAAGCAATTCCAGACGTGTGTAGCAGTCAAACAGCCGGTGCAGCTTGCTTTTGTAGTCCCAGCGGCGCATGCGCAGGTTCACCTGACTGTCGGCGTAGCCCTCAATGAGGGCCGCCACCGTGTCCGACGCCATTTTGGAAATGACGGCCGCGCTGGGCACCAGATAAAGAGCGGGATCCGTCACCTCAAAAAACACGGCGCCCATGTACAGCACGCTGTTGTACAGCGATGATATGGGGATGGCCAACCCACTGCGGAAAAGATTGCCGATGGCGGCCTCCTTGGGAAAGCCGCGGAACACGTTGTGCGCGCAGATGTACACGCCGTTGACGATATTGATGACGGTAAAAACCAGCAGAGGGGCCTTCGCCGCGCTGAGCCCCAGATAGTCTTCCAGCAGCCAGACGCGCACCACCACTTCCAGCAAAAACACAGAAATGCCCGTGTACATGAGCGAATCGCACAAGCGGCTTACACTGACCTGGTCTTTCCAGTGGATCAGAGTGTCGCGCGTGGCCCCTTTGGCGGCCATGACCATCTGCACTACGTTGCGCACGCCGGTAATGCCGAACCAGAGGAAGGTGCCGCACCAGGCCAGGAACCACCAGTCCTGTGTGTACAAAAAAGAGAAAAAGGCCGGGCAAAAGCCCAACAGCACCTTGAGCCCGTTGCTGATGCGCCGGTTGAGGCAACTGAGGCCGGGGCAGGATTCGGGACCGGCCACGACGGTTTCCTGCAGACCGTTGCCCGTGCGGCGGTTCAGGCCGCCCAGGTTCATAACATTGCCTTGTGGGCAGACGCGGAAGCCCTCGCTGGCCGTCTTCCAGGCGCGGCGGCGCTCCATACCCAGGTGGCGGCAGCCCGGCAGCCAGCGCAGGCAGGCTTGCGCGCTCTGCCAGACCGTGGGATTGGACGGCCTGCGATAACGCACGCATTCCTCCACAGGCGAGCAGATGGGGATATCAGGCTGAAAACGTTCCCGCGCGCGAGCGCGCACGCTGCGCCGGGGCAAGGTTTCTTTGAGGGCAAAGCCCATGCCGTAGTAAGCAGCCCGGCTGGTTGAGTTGGTGCCCAGACGCGACCCCAGGGGCCTGTCCCGATAATGGGCCCAAAGTTTGGGCACGTTGAGCAGTATCTGCCGGAATTTGGCCGCCCGCACTTCGTCCTGATTGTCCATGCGCCGGGCCATGCGGCGGATAAGCTCTTTGACGCGCGGCCCCAACCCTGCGTTGAGGGCCTGCTGCAGTTCGCTGATTTCCTTGAGGTGGGCTTGCCGTCCCTCCATCCAACCCTTCATGTTGAAAATTTCCAGATGGCTGATGCAGCCCTGGCTGTCCCACAGCAGTTCCGCCACGTCTTCGGCCTTAAGATCCTGGGTGCCCAGCACCAGCCGGTAACCGGGGTTAAGGTCGGCCAGCTCCCGCGTCAGTTCTTGTACAGAAAGCTGCATGAGCGCGGGCAAATCCCTGGCCGTGGCGGGGTTGCTCAGGTCCGGCATTTCCGGATGCCGCAAAGGGGAAAGCCACTGTTCCAACACGTCCTCCACCCCAAAGGCGTCCAAGGCCTGGAGTTCGGCGCGCGCTTCTTCCGTATTTAGGGCGGCCAGGTGCGCCGCGCGTTGGCGCAGCACGGGCAGCATATGCCGGTGCAGGGCCTCGGCCAGGTGCTGGGCCGAGGCCTGTCCACGCCCCACAAAGCGCAAAAAGGCCTCTGAGGTCAACTCCGGCACGGCAAAGCCCAACGTGGCCTCCAGCTGCGGACGCTGGCGCGCGTTCCACAGGGCCAGACTCTGCAGCACGCGCCGCCGCCGCCAGCGCAGCACTTCCCGGCCGCGCTGCATGATCTCCACCAGTTTGGGATTGTGCAGAAACTCCAGAAAATCCTCATTGGAACTGAAGCCGCGCGGTATCCAGAACAGACTGATGCAGCGGCCATAAAAGGGCACATGAAATTCCAGGCCGATGCGCACGGCAATGCCCGTAATTTCCGCCGCGCGCAAAATCTCGCGGGCGGCCTCAGGCTGCACCCAGTATTCGTAGGCCACGGTCAAGGAACGCAGGCCTTTGATCCAGGCGTCCATAATGAGGTGGGTGGGACTTTTGCGGCCGAGGGTATTGGCGTCGTAAACGTGGTCGTCAAAGGCCAGCTGGTTCCACTCCTCGGGCATTTCCGGCAGGTGGTAGCGGGCCAGCATCTGGCGCACGGCCCGGGGCGTGCCCTGCACGGTACGACGAAAGTCGTGGGCCAGCCGCAGCTGTTTGCCTTGGTTGCCGTGGGCGCGGACCATGTCCTTCATGATCTGCATAAGCACGCGTGCTGTATTACGGCGGAGGGTGGAATGGGCGCTGTTGAGCACCTCGTCATAGAGCGTCTGCAGGGCGCGCAGCCGACCCCTAGCCTGGGTCTGGCCTTCCCGCAGGTTGCGCAGCAGGTTAATGACAGCGTGGGCCATGCGGGAAACAGGCGAGGCCACCAGCTCCTTGATGCCATGGGGGTGCAGATCCGGCTCCACCAGGCTGGCGTCGGCCTGGCGGGCGTCTGTTTCCAGAATGCGATTAACCAGGGCCAGGATTTCCTTGTCCTGCCTGTCAAAAAAAATGCCGTGCCAGAGCGCGCCCGCCACGCCGCCTCCTTTGTCCGCCGCTGCGGCGCGGCGTGGGTTTTTATACTTTACACCTATCCCACCCTGCAGCCGGCGTCAAACGCATGACATAAGCTCTCAGATAAATTCGTCCATACGCCCGGCGCGCACCTTTTGCAGCAGCTTTTCGGCGGCGCCGCGCTCCTGTGCGGTCATATGATCCAGTTTGTCGACCAGCAGGCGTTCACCCATCTCACGGGTGCGGGGTGTGGCAAAGTGCAGCAAAAATTCCTCAAACGAGGCTTCAGAATTGGGCCCGCATTGGCTTTTCATGCCGCACTCGCGCACCATGGACAAAAACTCCTGCCCCCGTCGGCCCAAACGCGGACAGGCCGCGCAGAAGGAAGGCAGGTGCCGGGCCTCCTCCAGAAGAAAACGCACCACTTCATCCACATGGCAGGCCTCGCCGATGGGAAAAGGCACCTTCTGCCCCGGCGCCAGAAACCAGCCGTCATAGGGATTGGCCACACTGCCCGTGAGCAGTTGCGAAGCCCCTACGCCGCAGCCGTCGCGCCAGAGGCCGGAAGGTTCCTTGGTGGTGAGCACCAGACCGGCATAGGGGATAGCCAGCCGGGCAATGGCCACGCAACGCAGATATTCCGCATCGCTTACGGGGTACGGAGCTTCCATCTGGCTGCCGGGGGCCGGGCGCATGCGGTGCAGGCTGACGGTGCGACAGGCCACGTCGTACACGCGCAAAAGATGTTCCTGGTGCAGCACCAGCCCCAGCAAATCGTAGCGCCAGGGCCCCAGCCCCAGCAGCAGGCCGCCGCCCACGTCGGGCACGCCCGCCTCCAGAGCCACGTCCGGCGCGTTGAGGCGGGCCACATAATTGCTCTTGGGACCGGCCACATGTGCCGCCCGGTAACTGAGCTCGTGGTAGGTATCCTGATAAATGAGCACCGTACCCACAAAAGCGTCCAGCAGCACGGGGTACTGCTCCGCGTTCAAGGGCCCCACATTGACGTTGACGCTGTGGATCTCGCCTACGCCGTCAAACAACGTGTACAGAATGCTGACCGCTTCGGCCAGATATTCCACATCGGCATTGGGCAGTTGCCCGCTCACCAGAAACACCCGCTTGTGCCCTTGCCGCGCCAGCTTGAGGCCGGCCTCGCGGATCTCCGGCGAGGTCATGTATTTGCGCTCCACCGTGGTATTGCCCTTGCGGTTGGCGCAGTACAGACACTCGCTGCCGCAGTGGTTGGAAAGGTGCAGCGGGGCCGAGAGCACCATGCGGTCGCCGTAGACGCGCTGCTTCACGGCGTCGGCGGTGGCCATGATGCGGCGCAGGCCGGACGGATCCTCTACACGCATGAGGGCCGCAGTTTCGTCCACCGTCAGCGGCGTCAGGGAAAGGGACTTGTCCAGGATATCACGAAGTTCCGCCTTGTCCGGAATGCGCGTACAGCTCAAAGCGGTATCAATAGCCTTGACATCCAGCCAGTGCGGCAACTTTTCCGTGGACATGATTGACCATCCTTGCAGCTGTTATGAGCAATATGGGTGTTTCACTGAAATTAACTTTCAAAAAACCCCAAAACATCTCTTTTTTGTCGGCACATAAAAGTTATTTATTTCACAGAGTACTGTCAAGGCTTTTCACCATAAGAAAATTGTTTTTAGTTGTTATACGTTAGCGCAATAAAAAAGCTGTCCCGACACGCCGGCGGCAAAGCCTCAGGCGTAACAAACTGCTTTTGTTCAGGAGGTCTGCGGGGCGCCATCCCACCCAAACCTTCGGCCGGTATTGGCCTTGCTTTTTGCAATGGTCCGCCGCCCTTGCGGCGCGGCTGTCTGGATTATATACACAGCCTGTCAGCGGCGGATTGTTGTCCGGGCAGGCAGCCTTGCGACAGCCACCACCCCCGCCTCACCTTCCAGCCCCAGAGTTTTCCATGCCCTCTTTTTTCTTACTCTTTTGTCGTTTGATGGCCTTTCTGCCAGCCCTGTTTTTCCTTCTTTTCCCTCTCCCGGCGGCGGCAAACGAGCCGCTACGCGTGGCTCTGGTGCTGGAGCATGCCGGTGGCGACGGCGGCTGGACCGACAGCCTGCTGGCCGGCCTGCGGCGGGCGGCGGAAACCCTGCCTGTGCAGGCTACGCCCCTTATTCCTCAACCGGGAGCCGATGCGGCAGCGCTGGAAGCGCTCTTTCGCCAGGCAGCGCAGGAGAATGACCTGGTGCTGGTGGCCTCTGACCGCCTGCACGAAATTTTGCGCAACAACGCCGCCAATTTCCGCAGGACCATGTTCGGTTGCATCGACGCGGGCATACGCGCGCCCAATATTATGAGCATCACCTTCGCGGACGAGCAGGCGGCCTTTCTGGCTGGAGCCGCCGCGGCCATGCTGACCACGGCCAAGGCGCTGCCAGGCATCAATGCGGATAAAACGCTCGGCTGGGTTTCCGGCGAGGATGTGCCCGCCCTGCGCTCGCTGTTTAACGGATTCAAGGAAGGCGCGCGCCTGGTGGACCCGGAAGTGCGGGTCATCCAGGCCGTGAGCGGCTCCTTTGCGGACGCCGCCGCTGGCGGCAAGGCCGCGCAAAGCCTGCTGGATCAAGGTGCGGACGTGCTGGTGCTGGCCGCGGGCCTGGGCAACGGCCCGGCTTTGGCTGCCGTGAAAGCACGCAATGCCTATATGGTGGGTATGGATGCGGACCAGCGGGCGCGCTTCCCCGGCCATGTGCTTACCTCCGTACTCAAGCACGGAGATGCAGCCGTCTATGACCTCATTGCCGCCGCCGCATCGGGGAAGTTTCAGGGCAAGAAAATTCTGGTGCGCGATCTGGCCAACGGTGGCGTGGATATTACGGATCCGGCCGTCTTCAGCGCGGCCGCCGGGACCGGTGCACCGCCGGATCTGCAGCGCCGGGTGCAGGAGCTGCGCGGCGAGGTGCTGCGCGGCGGCGTACGTCTGCCCTCCATGCGGGCACGCACGCTCTGCGATTGCCTGTAGGCCGCGGCGCGGGTCCGGCACATCTGGCCGGAAGCTATAAATAGGGGTCCGCGGTTTCCAGGTAGTTGGTCACATAGTCGGTTACGCCGTCTTCCAGCGGCGTGAAAGTCAGGGGGCAGTCCACCGCGTTCAGCCAGCTCATGTCCGCGCGGGTGTAGTTCTGGTACCGCCCGCTCAGCCCTGGGGGCATATCTACATATTCTAGACGGCAGGGGCTGCCCAGGGCCCGGAATACGGCGCGCCCCAGGTCGTTAAAGCTGCGGGCCGTGCCCGTGCCTACATTGCGGATGCCGCAGACGTCCCGCCGGTCCAGCAGCCAGGCCATAAATACCGCGCAATCCTTGACATAGACGAAATCCCGCTTCTGTTCGCCGTGGGCCAGACCAGGCACGTCGGATTTAAAAAGACAGAGCCGCCCTTCAGTGCGGATCTGGCGGTGGGCCTTGGCCACCACGCTCTGCATGGAGCCCTTATGGTATTCATTGGGGCCGTAGACGTTAAAAAATTTGAGACTGGCCACCTCGCTCTGCAAATGCTCCCGCAGCAGCCAGAGGTCAAACAGCTGTTTGGAATAGCCGTACATGTTCAAGGGCCGCAGGCCGGGCACCAAGCCCGCAGCGTCGCTGAAGCCCAGAGAGCCGTCTCCATACGTGGCGGCAGAACTGGCATTGATGAAGCGTGCGCCTTTGTCCAGGGCGTAACGGCACAGATCGCGGCTGCAATGGAAGTTGTTTTCCATCAAAAAATCCGCGTTCCGCTCAATGGTGGAGGAACAGGCCCCCAGATGCGCCACGGCGCTGATTTTCCATGGCAGGGCGTCCCGCCGCAGGAGGTCGTAAAAACGGTCGCGGTGCAGGTAATCCACATACTGCCGCTTAACCAGATTGCGCCATTTTTCGGTTTCGGCCAGATTATCCACCACCACGATTTCGTCCAGCCCCAGCCGGTTGAACTCCCAAAGCAAGGCGCTGCCGATAAAACCCGCGCCTCCGGTTATGACAAGCATGCAACACCTCCTTTGGCATGCTAGCCAGGATGCCCCTCTGACGCAAGCGCTCTTCCCTGCCTTTCCCTTCGTGACAGCTGGACAGGACCGGCCAAGTTTGCCAGTATGGAGGGCCTCACAACCAAGGGGAAACGTATGGAAGTGTGCATCGCCTATCTGCACGGCAAGCCCGTCATGCTGGAGTTGCGGGACGGCATCGTCTATTTGGACAACGCCCCCCAACCCATTAAAAATGTGAACGAGGATGAGCTGCGCGCCTTCAGTGCCGCAGTGCAGGCCATCCCGTACAGCACGGACCCCGGCTACGATGCCCTGGTCAACGCCAAAAGGGCCGCCTTTATTGTGGAACTGCTGGGCCGGGCTGTGGGGGAAGAGTGCGTTTCGCTGCTCACCCACATCCTGGACCATGTGCACTACGATGTGCTGGAATATCTTGGCGAAACCGGGGAAAACGATGCTTGAAATCCACGATCTGCATGTGAGCGTGGGCGACACGCCTGTCCTCAACGGCATCGACCTGCGCATTCCTCCGGGCGAAACGTTCATCCTGTTCGGCCCCAACGGTTCCGGCAAAACCACGCTGCTCATGACTATCATGGGCGTTTCGGGCTACACGGTGACCCAGGGCAGCATCGTTTACAAGGGCAAGGACATCACCTATGCCCCCATGTACGAACGGGCGCGCATGGGCATCGGCATGTCCTTTCAGCGGCCCCCCACCATCCACGGGCTGACCACCGGCCGCCTGACGGAGCTCTGCGCGCACGGTCGCAATCTGGATCTGCCCGATCTGGCCCGCAGGGTTCACTTTGACCGCTTTCTGGACCGGGACGTCAACGCCGGTTTTTCCGGCGGGGAAATCAAACGCTCCGAACTGCTGCAGCTTATGGCCCAGCAGCCGGACCTGATCCTGTTTGACGAGCCGGAATCGGGCGTGGACCTGGAAAACATGGCCCTGGTGGGCAACACCGTGCGCTACCTTCTGGACGGCATGCCGGACCAGCCCGCCACCACCCTGCGCCAGCAGCACCAGTCCCGCTCCACCAGCGGGCTGATCATCACCCACACCGGCCACATTCTGAAATACGTCAACGCCCACCGGGGCCAGGTCATGTACCGCGGCCGGCTCTGCTGTGAGGCCAACCCGCGCGACATTCTGGACCACATCGCCCAGCACGGCTATCAGGAATGTCTGCGCTGTCTGTCCGGCGACACGTACGGTCGCATTGCGGAGGCTCCTCGTCCATGAGCACGCTCGATCTTTCCCGTTACGCCTTTGACGGCGGCGAAAATGCCGCCCCCATCGAAAACCTCTCCAGCCTGCCTGCCGAAGACCAGGACCGCCTGGTGCTGGCCGGCATCGACGTCAACGACCGCAGCGTGAGCGGGGCCTTTATGCAGCTCAACCACGCGGGCGTGCACTGCGAAACCCGCCAAGACGGGCTGGAACTTATGGACATCCGCGCCGCTCTGAAAAAATACGACGGCCTGCCCCGCTATTACTGGCAACTGCTGGATCCGGACAAGGACGCCTACACCCGCCTTACCCGTGAGCACTGCAACGGCGGCTACTTTGTCCGGGCGCGCAAAGGCGTCAAAGTGCAGCAGCCTGTGCAGTCCTGTATGTTCATTAAGGGGGACGGCGCGGGCCAGAGCATCCACAATATCGTCATTGTGGAAGAAGGCGCTGAAATGCACGTTCTGGGCGGCTGCGCCACGGCCCACAACGCCCACGAGGTGGCCCATCTGGGCATTACCGAATATTTTGTGGAAAAAGGCGGCAAGCTCACCTTTACCATGATCCACAACTGGAGCGAAACCGCCGCCGTGCGGCCCCGCTCCGCCGGGCGCGTGGAAACGGGCGGCGAATTTCAGAATAACTACATCCTGCTCAAGCCCGTGGGCGATTTGCAGATGTACCCCGGCATCCGGCTGGTGGGCGAAGGGGCCGTGGCCCGCTTCAACTCCGTCATCGTGGCTCCGGAGGGCTCCCATGTGGACAGCGGCAACCGCATCGACCTGGACGCCCCCCACACCAGGGGCGAAATCATCTCACGCGTGGTGACCACGGGCGGTGAAGTGATCAACCGGGGCTTCATCGGAGCCAGCGCCGCCCCGGCCAAGGGGCATCTGGAGTGTAAGGGCCTTATCCTCGGCGGTGGACGCATGCACGCCATCCCGGAGCTGGACAGCAACCAGGACGGCGTGGAGCTCTCGCACGAAGCCGCCGTGGGCAAGATAGCCCAGGAGGAAATCGAATACCTCATGGCCCGCGGTCTGGACGAGGACGAAGCCGCCGCCACCATTGTGCGCGGCTTTCTCAACGTGGAGATTATGGGCCTGCCCGCCCCGCTCAAAAAGGCCATGGACGCACAGATTTCCCTGCTCCAGGCCCATAAGGGCATGTAGGGAAACCCGGGGATTGCCCCAAAGACTGGTTTGCGCTGTCCAGGCGGTGAGAGACCCCTGGCACACGGGCATTGTCCTCCCAGAGGGGCCGTCTGGGCCGTCCAGATCAGGGGCCCACGGCGCACGGAGATTGCCCCTGAAATGGCAGAGGCGGCAAAACTCTCAGACCACAGGGGCCCTCGGCGCATGGAGATTGTCCCTGCGCGGTGTTGTAACGCCGTGCTGCGACGGCTGCCCCCTGTGAGCACACTCTGCGCCAGGGCGCCACGCGTTTGCAAAACCTTGCAGACCGGCAAAAGAGCCCTGGCGCGACACGACATCTGATATCGGACCGCTGCTGTGCGCCGACAAAACCTTGCAGCAAGAAAAAAACGGTCGCCCGCGCGGAGCAGGCCTCTACTTTAGGGCGAACCGGGCGGCGTCTTGACGGGGACTGTTTTTTGGAATATTTTACAGTGTTGGGCCTATAGCTCAGTTGGCAGAGCCTCCGGCTCATAACCGGCTTGTCCCAGGTTCGAGTCCTGGTGGGCCCACCAAGAACTGTTCCGCCAAAGTCCGTCAAAGTCCGTAAGACCTTGACGGACTTTGCTTTTATGGCGAATGACACTTCTTTTAGGTTCGCATGGGTTCGTTGACAGCCGCAACCTGTGGGGCAACTTTAAGGTCAACATCAAGTCACCCTGGAGATATTGCCCCCATGCCCCTCACCGATACCGCAATCCGCGCCATAAAACCGACCTCTAAGACCGCCAAATACTTTGACTGCGGAGGGCGGTACCTTGAGGTGGTCCCCAGCGGGGGCAAGTGGTGGCGGCTCAAATATCGCTTTCAGAGCAAGGAAAAAAGAATCTCCCTGGGAACCTACCCAACCATTGGGCTTAAGGAAGCCAGAGAGCGCAGGGAAGATACAAAAAAAATCCTAGCCCATGGCATTGACAGAGGTGGTCCGGCCGTCCAGCGGAGAACGCTGCAGCCCGCGGCTCAGAACCCCGAATAGTCCAGCACATTGTTGAGAGGGGCGCTGTGGCTGTGGATTGCCCCGCCCTCAAATGTATGCCGGGTCAGACGCCAGGCGTCCAGGTCCAGCACATCCAGCTTGCCGCACTGCTGCGGACGCAGGCGGGCGCGTATGGCCACCAGTACTTCGTCCACGGGGAAGTAACAGCCTTCAAAGGAAATACGGGCCATATCGCCGTCCAGTTCCAGCACGGGCACGTCGTCTGTAGTGGGCATGGCCCCGGCGCAGGCCGCAGTCAGAGCCGCGTACTCTTCCGCATCAACAGGATAGATATGGCCGTAGACCTTGAGAAGGATATCCTGATTCATGGCTTGTCCGGAAGGGGTGCGGCCCCGTTGGTTGTGGAGGGGGGCGTTGTTGGTGCGGCTGGCGCCGCGGCGTCATCCTGCGCAGCCGGATCCGGCGGCTGTATCGGCTGACGGGCCGCGACTCCCTCGCCAGCGGCAGCGTCCCCATCGACTCCTGTCCTCGGCATGGCGCTTGCGGCCAGGCATTGGCCCTGCGTCCGGGCCGCGGCCAGCCCTCGGCAGTCGCCCAAGGCGCAGGCCGCCAGAAAATCCGCGCACATGCCTGCCGGATCGCGTCGCAACTGGCGCACTGCGCCGCGAGCTTGCAGGCGCTGAGCCCGCTCACGCCCCTGTGGGGCACGCCCGTGCCAGTCCGCGAGCGAAGCGCTTAAATCGTCCTCGGCCAGGGCCAGTTGCTGCAAGCGCCAATGGGCCAGAGCACGCACATAGCGGGCGCGGTTCAACTCCGGAGCCAGACGCAGAGCTGCGGTACAGGCTGTAATGCTCTGTTGCGGCAAATCGTGCTGCAAGCGGGCCTCAGCCAGCAAAAGCAGGATTGCGGCGCTCCGGGGCAATGCCGCAGCCGTACGTTCCAGATTCTGCAGGGCATCGGGCCGCGCGTACCAGTCTTCCGCACCCGGCTGCAGGGCCGACAAAGCTATGAAGACAGCTTCCAGTTGTTCGGTAAGGCGGTCTTTTATCTCCAGATCGGCGTCCGTCTGGGGCGACGCGGACGTGTCGGTGGGGGGAGACGCCGACGCCCGATACCAAGCCCCGCCCCTGGCGGCCGGATCCGGTGCACGCACGGCGGCGAGCAGATCCGCACCGTCCCGGAGCAAGCGTTGGCAGAGATCCAGAAACTCCGGACGACGCAGCATTGCGGCAATACGTGCATTTTCATCCGGACGGGGGGCAAGAGTCACTTCCACCCTTCCCGCTCCGGCCGGACGCAGCACTGGCGTATACAGCCCTACGGCCAAGGCGGCCCGTTCGTCTGCCGCAGGCAGGCCCAGGGCAACGTCGCTCCGTTGCCCCAGCCGAACCGCGGCGCGGTTCAGAGCCTCCAGATAGGCCGCAACTTCCGCGCAAGCCCGGTTCAGGCGGGGGTTAGCGCGGGGGTTAAGACCGGGACCGGCAGGGCAGGCCGCCGTTGTTGTCACCGCCTGCGGCGGAATAGGGTCCGGCGCAGCTGCAACGTCAGGCACGGCGCCCAACAGCAGGCCGCCGGCCACAAGGACCGGCGGCACTGCGGCCAGCCCTCTCGCAAGCGAGGGGAGCAAGCCAAAAACACGGTGCGGGGCTCGCAAAGAATTATTTTTTGGTCTCAATGGTCTGCACTATTTTTCGGGCCATAGGCTTGACCAGATCGCGCAGGGTTTCCAGCATAAGGTTGTCTGCGGCGCTGCCCGAAGGCAGGCCCGTACGCGACTGAGAAGCGTTGAGAGACTCGCGTACAAGGCGGGCCTGACGGTTGGCCAGCACATAATTAACTCGCAGAGAGGTATTCATGTCCGTGCTGGAAGTTTCGGCAATCCAGGCCTCGTCCACCTGACCGGTGACCAGGTAATCGGGGTTGCCTTTACGGGCTTCGGTCACGCTCCCCGAATAGGAGATCTGCAGACCATTGCGGGCCAATTCGTCAGCCAGAGCCTTGCTGATCCACTGCGGCACGTTGTCGCCGGTCACAAAGGCGCTTTTGTCGCGCCGCTGGCCCAAGGTAGTCTGGTCCATACGCTTGTCTTCAAACATGACCACGGTCACACGCGGCGCGTTGGGCGTAGGCAGCACAGAACCGTCCAAAGGCGGCGGTGAAAGCAGCCGGACAGTGTTGCTGGGACCGCAGGCCGTGAGCAACAAGGCCAGCAGGGAACAAGACAGGGCAAAACGAAAAAGTTTCATGACGGCCTCGCGAATTTATAGAGATTCTCCAGATTACTCCGCTCTCTATATACGGAAATTGTGTTTCTGGCAAGGCTGACTGCCGGCACGGTCCCCCGCCCCTGCTCTTCGTCTTGCAGGCGGCGGCAGGCCGTGCTACAGCCTTGCGGTGCAGTGCGGCGCGCCCGCCATTGCGCCATGGCGTCTGCCGTCGGCGTTGCGGAAGGCATTCCCGCAAAATGGAAACGCGGGGCCGTGCGACAGAATTTTTTTCAGCCTGCGAGAGGAGCGGTTATGTTGGATCTCAAACTGCTGCAACGCCAGCCCGACTTGCTGGCCAAGGCCCTTGCCGACCGGCATTCCGGGCTGGATATCCAGGAATTTCTGGCTCTGGACGCCCGGCGGCGCAACCTGCTGACCCAGGTGGAAGGTCTAAAGCAGCAGCGCAACGCGGCCTCGGCCAAGGTGGCCGAACTGAAGCGCAAGGGCGAAGACGCGACAGATATTCTGGCCCAATCAGCCGCCCTGGCCGAGCACATCAAGGAACTGGACGCCGCAACCGCCCAGGCCAAAGCCGAGGTGGAAACCTGGCTTATGCGCGTACCCAACCTGCCGGACACCTCCGTGCCCGTGGGCAAGGACGAAACGGAAAACGTGGAGGTTGCCCGCTGGGGCACCCCGCCGGCCTTTGATTTCACGCCCCGTGAGCACGGCGAGCTGGGCGCGGCCCTGGATGGCCTTGACTTTGAACGCGCCGCCCGCCTGACGGGCAGTCGGTTTGTGGTCCTGCGCGGCTGGGCCGCCCGCCTGGAACGGGCGCTGGTCAACTTTTTTCTGGATCAGCACACTAAGAATGAGGGCTATATAGAAGTCTGCCCGCCCTATATGGTCAACCGCGCCACCATGACAGGCACGGGCCAGTTGCCCAAGTTTGAAGAAGATCTTTTTAAGCTGCGGGAATGGGACTATTACCTCATCCCCACCGCCGAAGTGCCGCTGACCAACCTGCACGCCGGCGAAGTGCTGGACGAAGCCGAGCTGCCGCGCGCCTATTGTGCGGCCACACCCTGTTTCCGCTCTGAAGCGGGCAGCGCGGGCAAGGATACGCGCGGCATCATCCGCATGCACCAATTCACCAAGGTGGAAATGGTGCGCTTTGCCCATCCGGAGGACAGCTTTAACCAGCTGGAAACCATGCGCGGCCACGCCTGCCGTCTGCTGGAACTGCTGGAACTGCCCTACCGCGTCATTACCCTCTGCACCGGGGACATGGGCTTCAGCGCCGCCAAGACCTATGACGTGGAAGTCTGGCTGCCCACGCAAAACACCTACCGCGAGATATCTTCCTGCTCCAACTGCACGGATTTTCAGGCCCGCCGAGCCAATATCCGCTTCAAGCCCAAGGGCGGCAAGGCGGCTTACCTGCACACACTCAACGGCTCCGGCCTGCCTACGGGCCGCACCATGGCCGCCCTGCTGGAAAACTGCCAGCAAAAGGACGGCAGCGTGCGCCTGCCCAAGGCTCTGGTTCCTTATATGGATGGTCAGGAATGTATTGAACCCGCCGGAGACAGCGCCCAGGGCAAAAAATAGCCGCGACCAGGCTGTTCCGCCCATAAAGACGCGGACTGCAATCAGGCTGCCCGACCTTCTGCCACGCGAATATGGAATACGCACTGAACTTCTTGTAAAAATTCCTTGACAGCCGCAAGAGCCATGGATATATTGCGCTTCTCAAACGGGTCGTTAACTCAGTAGGTAGAGTATCTGCCTTTTAAGCAGAGAGTCGCAGGTTCGATCCCCGCACGACCCACCAAATTTACTTCTCATAAAGCCCCGCAAAGCCTTAAAAGCCTTGCGGGGCTTAGCTTTTCTGCTATTTCGACTTCTCACTAGTTCGGGTCTACACCAAAGACGGGGGCAAGCGCCACTTTCGCCTTGAACGCCGGGGCATGATTTTTTCTCTTGGGCATGGTTGATCTCCTCACTTCGGTCAGTAGCTATCATACCTGTCCGAATTTTGGGATCCGCCACTCCCCGCCTCATGCCGCTCCTGTCCCCAAAACTCCAGCGGCAACACAACGGCAGGCCGGCGCTTTGCCGAAACGCAGCCAGCCGCAGCCGCGCAGAACGTCAGGCTGTTTTTTGAGCCCGCAGACCAGCAAAAGCCAGGATGACGCCCAGAGCCACGCCCAGTAAAGCGGCAAAAAGCACCTGAAAATGCGCGGGCAGCATAAATGTGATGGTGTGCGCGGGTATCCAGAACAGGGGCACGGTCTTTTTGAGCACAAAACCCCACATGCTGTTCCAGTCCACGGCGCGCAGCAAGGCCGCCACGTCCGGCTTGCGGACGAGGCTCAAAAGGCTGCCGCCGTTCTGGGTGATGTGAATATCCGTGAGCTTGTGGCTGATCATCAGCAGTGGCGCGAACAGGATGTTCAGGCAGACGCTGATGCCGAAGGCCACCAGCAGTTTGGCCCCAAAGCCCGTGGCCCCGGCCGTGAGCAGGCCCATTTCCATGAGCAGCTTGGGAGTGCCGCCGCCGAAAATGGTAAAGGCGACCTTGCAGCCCATGCCCAGAAAGCCCCAAACCACGGCCTTGGGCAGCACGCCGAATCCCGGCCGGTTGTATTGCCCTGTGGTGATGCGCAAGGCAATGCACTCGCCCAAGGTGGCCAGCACGGCAAATTTGATAAAGCTCATGCCAAAAGGACAGGCCGCCGTCAGGGCGATAAAGCCGTCCATGGCCCCGGGAATGGCCAGCATACCCAGGATAACCGCCACCCCGATGCCGCACAAAATCTTGTCCGTCAGCCGCATACATCCCTCCCTTTATGTACTTGTCCCCTGCCGCGCGCGGGCTATCCGACGCAGCGCCGGGTTTGGGGAGGATAACGGCATACTTGTTTAAGGTAAACCGTTTTTCACGGAATTAGGACGCTGCGGCGCGGCAAAGGCGGACCTGCACGTTCAGGGCGGTATGGTTTATGCTGCGGATTCAGATACAGCCGGGCATCTCGCAAACGCCCCTCAGCGCAGCCCGTATTGATATTTGACGTGCAGGACCACAGGGATATCCCCCTCACCGAGGATGGGAGGCCGCTTCACCGTACCGCTGGCGGCAAGAATGGCCCTGCGGGCCGCCGTATCCAGTATTTCTGATCCGGATGTCTGCCGCAGCGCAGGTGTGCTGAAGCTGCCGTCCGGGCGCACGGAAAAGGCAAATACGGCCACACCAATCAACCCCTGATCGCCCCCGTCCAGCCTGTGTGCGTGTACGGCGGCGTCAATATCTTCCAGATAGGCAAAAAAAGCCTGCCGCCTTTTGTCCGCCGTGTCGGCCCGTTCCGGAGGCGGCGGGGCCGACTCCATACTGATGCCCCCGCCCCCGCCCATGACGGCGACATCCGTACCTATGGCATCTATGCGAACCTCCACAGCGCCAGCGGACGGCTCCGCCCCGTGCCCGGCGGCCAGAAGGTGCAGGGCCCCCCAGTGGGCCATGCAGGAAAAGGCCAGTGCGGCGCAAAAGCGTTCGCCGCTGGTCATGGCCGTTCCGGCCGCTCCTTTCCGGATGTGGCTATAAGCAGTTTTTCCCCACCCTGCATCCGTACTTCATCCACCAAAAAAATCAGTCCTTCCACGGGCGCCTGGGGTTCGGCCACCAGCACCAGCCGACCGGGCCGACTGCGGAATCCGCGCACGATTTCGTGCAGCCTGTCCCGAACCTCTGGGCGCGGCAGGGGCTGCCCTTCGCAGAAAATGCCGCCGTCCGCCGCCAGGCGCAGCTCCACCACCCTGCCGGACAGGGCTTTGCTGCTGCGGGCCGGGGGCAGATCCACCTCCAGCCCCCGCACGGCAAAGGCCGCCGCCAGCACAAAAAAGATGAGCAGGATGAACAGCATGTCTATAAGCGGAATCAGGTCATACTCATAGGAAGGTTCCAGGCGTTTGGAAAGACGCAGCATTCAACGCCTCCCCCCGCCGGAAACGGGGGCGCCCCGGCGGTGGCCGTCCCCGGTCGCAACGGCAGAAGGTACGTGGCCGGGCAGGTCGGAATCCGGAACATCTGAGCCGCCGGCAAGGCCGTCAGCCAGGCCATGAGCCGGGCCGTTGTTCACATCCCGCAGCAGAGCGGCATTGCCCGCCGCGTCCAGCATGGCGGCTACGTTCTTGAGCCGCCCATGAAAAAAGGCCAGGGAAAACTGAACAAAAATGGCGATGCTCAGGCCAGACGCCGTGTTCAGCAAAGCCTGCCAAATGCCGTCGGCCAGCATAGACAAATCCACGCCGCCGGCGGCGTGCGCAAGACGGGAAAAAATGGTAATCATACCACTGACTGTCCCCAGCAGGCCCATGAGGGGCGCCAGGCGGGCAATGGCTGCCAAGAGCCCCAGACGACGTTCCAATTGCTCCAGAATCTGTTCCCCGGCCAGCCTCAGGGCGGCGTCGCGCTGCAGGCACGCACCAGCCAGCAGCGCGGCAAATGGCCGCAGCAAAGGCACGCCCCCCATGCGCGCCGCCACAACGCCGAGATCGCCGGAGCCGGAAGCCTTCAGCATTTCCCGCCGCAAGGCGTCGTCCGGCAAGGGACAGGCGGCGTAGAGCAAAAAACGCTCCACAATGACGGCCAGCGCCAGGATGGAAACCACAAGCAGGGGCCACATCATCCAGCCCCCCAGAGTCATGATGTTCATTGTGGCCTCCTTGCGGCTTCCGTCTGTGCGCACTGTTCCTCGCGCACGCTCCCCAGCGCCGGATCAAGAGCAACGCCGATAAAGACCAGATAGCGTTCGGGCGCGTCATCGGGCGCAATTTCAAACTCCAGGCGTCCGGCAGCGTACTGCACCACGGCCGGGCGCGTGCCGCCGTCACCGCGCAGGTCCACAATCCCCTTGGCACGCCACAGACCAGACCCGGCCGCAGTCAGTAGAAGCCGCAGTTCCGTTTCGCTGACCGGTCCGGTCATGAGGCGGCAGCATGTGGTTATGCCTTCATCCATATGCCTGGCCACAGGCGCGGCACGCATCGGCCCCAACTGCGGGACGCGTGAAGGCGGACGACCCTGCGCATCCAGCCATGCGGCGTACAGAGCGTCCAGCCTGGCAAAGACAATATTGCCCTCCACGGCAGGCAAAATGACGGCCCGAGGATTGTGACGGCGCAGGTCGGCCAGTACGGTCGCAAGCCTTTCCTCCGATACGGCGTCGGCCTTGTTGGCAATGATAATGTCGGCCTGTGCAGCCTGGGCCAGACGGACGCCGTCCACCTGACTGTCCCAGGCCAGCGCATCGGCCACGGTAATCACCAGTCCGGGACGGACCAGATCGTCCAGCTCCGCAAGAGATGCCAACACATTGGCCGGGTTGGCCACGCCTGTGGTTTCCAGAATGATCTGCTCTGCCGGGGCCGCGTCCAGCAGACGTTGCAGGCCAGGGCGCAGGCTGTCCGCCAGAGTGCAGCATACACAGCCCGCGTCCAGCGCCTCCACGTGGGTTTCGCCCCTGGTCAGGGCCGCATCCAGGCCAATGCTGCCCAGCTCGTTCTGGATGACGGCGGCGAACTGTTCACGCCCGTTCAGATAATCAAGCCAGCGCCGCAAAAATGTGGTTTTGCCTGCGCCAAGAAAGCCGGTGAGCACATGCATAACCGGCAGGGCGCTTTCCTCTTCGCCCCGCGGCCGGTGCCGTCCGGGCAAACGGGAAAGCGCCCTGCCCTTTTCCGGCAGACTGGTCACCAGCTTTTCTTCACTTTTTTCGGCTTTGGCCGCCGACAAGGATATGTCCGACGCACCAAGGGCTGCACGCAGCGTAAGCCAGACTTCTTCCGCTGCAGAGGAGCCTGGTGCGGCAACACGGCAGCCCGCTGCGGGGGCAGCATGCCGCGCAACGCCGATCCGCAGCCGGGGCTCATCACCCAATAACACGCCAGCTGTGGACGCCAAAGCCGCAAAAGGACGCAGCAGCAGCCGAAAGGCGGGCACATCGTATTCCAGGCCGCCGGGGGGGACAATCCAGGCTGTTGTTCTTTTTGTGCCCGCGGGCGCGGCCACGCCTTCTGCAGATACACGCCGACAACGGGCCGGCGCGGCAAGCGTCAGGGCCAGACCGCTCCCGTCCAGAGCGGCAGTAAGGCCCACATGGCCCAGAAGAAAGGCGTCCAGGGCAGGCGCGTGCACAGAAAGTTCACGCACGGCATCTTCATAGTCAGGCCCCAGGGCCAGGGTCAAAGCCCGAAGCGGGAAAACATCCAGGAGGGGATCTTCGGCCTTTGGAAAAACATAAGCCGCAAATTCGCCGTGAAGGGCCTCGCCGTTGCTGTGTTCCTCACAAAACACAAGGCCATAGACATGCGGCGTGCCCGCCACACGACAAGTCCAGGCGGGCATCCCTCCGGCCGAGGCGCGCACGCCGCGCCAGCCAACGGCTCTGGCCCGACGACGCTCCAGGTGCACGCCGGTCAGCAGACAATTCATGATGGTGGGGCTTTCCGGACCGTTTTCGGGGGTGAGCGGTCGGGGCAGCAAGGCGGCAAGATGCATGGCAAAACTCCCTTGGGCTGCAGGGGGCTGCGGCATACAGGCAAGTCCGGGGCGCAGCGGATATCCCCGCGCCCCGGACTTGCTGTCTGTTTAGGTAGGGAACTTGATCACGTCGCCGTTGCCGAGATAGTTGGTGGTCTTGGAACGGAATCGGGCCGTGCCCTTGACCACGGGATAGCCCGCATCCACGAATTTCTGCGCCGTGATGAGGCCCGTGCAGTGGTTGCAGCCCACCTTTTGCAGTTCCCACTTTTTGAGGCCGATGACCAGATCGTCGTACTTGGGATCCCAGTCATCAAAGGGCGAGATATGCAGGCCGCCATAAAGCCCGTAGAACTGATCCTTCTCATAGGCTATGGTCTTGTAGGCCGTGTCGGCAAACAGGATGATGCCCTGATGGCAGCAGCCTGTAATGCTGACCAGACCCACGTCCTTCACATTGCAGTACATGGACATTTCCCCAAACACCTTAAAGATGATGGGGCAGTCAAAATCGTACAGAGCTACGCCTTCCTGAAGTTTGAACAGACCCTTGGGCACTTCGGTCCACTTGCCCCGGTGCCCGCAATCTTTGAGATACTGCTTGCCGTTGGGGTAAAAGGTGTTGGGCGTATAAATATGGATATTTGGATTGTATTTGGTAACGGCGGGCAGGCCAAAATAGTGGTCCATGTGTTCATGGGTCTGGATCATGGCCGCAATTTCGTTATTGGCCAGCATGGTGTCGATACCTTCCCGCTTGTAGCAGGTATCCATCCACTGATAATTCCAGCCCGTATCAAACAGGTATTTTGTTACCTTGCCCTCCATGTCTTCAATTTCCACCAGGCAGGAAAACCCGCCGGCATTGTCGGCGTGCACGCTGTTTTCCTTGGCAATGTCCCAGGCTTCGTCAAGTTTGTGGGGCAAGAGGTGTCTGATCTTTTTCATGCCTTCCTCATAACTGCCCTTGCCTATGCCCTTGCCGTTGCCAAAGGGGGCCCAGTTGAAAGTGTACTGGTCCACCAGCAGGCCGCCAGCCCCTGTGACGTCCTGCATAAAGATGCCGTTGTCGAACCAGCTTGTTTCCGAAATATTGGTTACTTTCACGGATTTGCACAGGCCGATTTCGGTCTGGCCGCGCTTGACGTCCTTGAGAAAGGCCCGGCGCATGGGCGAATAGGAATATACGCCCATAGCGCCTATGGCGCCTACGCCCACACCCAATGCCGCGCCTTTGATGAATTCACGTCTGTTCATGGAATCCCCCTATTGCACCAGGGTAAAGTGAGCGCTGCACCAGGGCAACACAGCCACAATGGCAAAATAGACCAGAACGCCGACAACAATGCCCACCAGCAAGCCGGGCGCCATTGCCGGGCTCCAGGCATTTCTGGCAATAAAGGCCTGCTCTTCGGCGTGGACTTCATCAGTGCTGCGGATTTCACGCTTCCAGCCCGGCCAGCCGTCCATGAACCACCAGTTGATCAACCAGATGTCTATCAGCCAGATTGTGGGGATCATGGGAAATTGCTGCGGGTGGGAGAAGCCCTTCTGGGTGCCGAGCACAAAGTGGGCATACTTGTAGTACAGGCAGTAGAGGGCAATGCCGCCCAGGGCCACCAGAACCGTGCGGACAAGCATATTGACGGGTGTGCTGAACTTATGGGGCCAGTTGCCGCAATAAAACTGCACAAACAAAGCCGGCACCAGAAAGAAAATGGCCGTTTCGCCCACATGCAGCCAGCGCCAGTCCGGAGCGGCGTCGCGCCGGTGCCCGCGGATGGCGTCGCCCCACACCAGCTCCTGCATATACCAGAAGAAGAAGCACAGGGCCACAGAGATGGCGATAATGCCGAAAAAGAGCGCGCAACGCCGCAGCCACGGCGTTTTGATGAGGCAGAAAGGGTAACGCTCCCAAATGCCTTCCATAAACCAGACCACCACCGTGCAGCACATGATCCAGGCCACATGGAAGTTGGCCGAAACCGTATGCGCGAAATTTTCCCAGTACGGCGGAGTGATGGCTGTGAAATACTGCCAGGGGTAATACAGAATGCCCATGTGGTTGTGCATGGTCATAAAATAGATGATCAGGCTGAGGCAAAAGGTGCCGAGCCAAATGCTGAAGCCTTTGACCGGCTGGCGTTCGTTCTGCCACGGGTGGCCTTCCAGCGCCACGATCCAGGCCGGGCTGATCCACGAGGCAATGACCGCGAACATCATGCAGGCCTGGGCCGCGTACTCCGTGGAGTAAAATTCAGTCAGGCCCGGCAGCTTCTGTAACTGGTGCGGATTAAAGTACGCAAAGGCAAAATTGCCCAGAATACCTTCAAAAAAGCCGTGGATCATCATAATCATGATGCCGACGGAAACCAGCGAAAGCACCAGCCCTTTCTGTAAGGGATGCGCATTACGGACCCATTCCCGTTTGAACGGCCAGAAATCAAAGATGTAGGCCATCCAGATCAGGATGATCAGCCACCAGCGGCAATAGTTGTACCCCACATAGGGCGTGTAAAAACGCATGATGCCGCGCGGGTCCTGAAAAATCCACCAGGTAACGGCAAAAATGGAAAGTGTCACCACCATGTTGGCCAGTACCGGCCAAGGCCCCTGCCACCGCTTAACAAGTTTACGCTCTTCAAGATAAGGGATGTTAAGATCAGCCATTGCAGCCTCCTTGGGCTTGCGGGGTTTCCGTTGCCGCGGGCGCGCGCGTTCCGGCGCGCAAGGCTCGCGCAACGGCGTAAACCAATGCCTCTTTGCTCATACGGTCCACGGGCAGCCCCAGACGCAGCCCTTCCAGGCGCAACAGCGCCGGCGTAAAGTCCGGGGGCAACTGCGGCGTCCCCTCGTCGCCCACAGCCCATGCCGCAGCGGCATCGTCGGCACTGACGGGGCAAGGCGGCCGCCAGTCCCCTCGTAAAAAAGCGCGCCGGTTCATCGGCTCTCCTCCCGATATTGCAAAAGACAGGAAACGTATGCCGTTACGGCGGCCACACTGGCCTGAGGGTCGGCGTGACGCAAACCATGCAGTGTGCGGGCCAGATGCTTGAAAAGCTCCTCCAGCCGGGCCTGGCTGCAACCTTCCAGCAGGCGGGTCAGGGTGCGTTCGTCGGGCAGGGTGCACGCTCCGGCCTGAGCCAGGCGGGCATTGGGTACGGCCTGCAGCAAGGTGGAAAAAAAATGCAGATGGTGCCGGGCCAGAAGCCGCATGTCCCCACTGTGCAGCGCCATGCCCACCGAAGGCAGCAGACGCTCAAGGGTCAGCATGACCGATGGCGCAAAAGAGCCGGCCACAGCCGACAACAAAGGGGGCATGACAACGCTCATGGCCTGCAGGCTGTCGTCCGGGCCGGAGGTCTGCGGGGCACAGGGCAAGGTCCGCACAAAGGTGCCGCTGTTGCGCCGGGTTTCCAGAATGCCCCGGCCTACCAGAGTACGCAGGGCCGTACGCAATGTAGCCCTGCTGATGCCCAGTTCCTCGGCCAGACGCCGTTCGGCGGGCAGGCGCTCAAACAACGTCCAGCGGCCCTGCAGCAGGGCCTGTTCCAGAATACTTTCCGCTGTTGCCGGCGTGTGCATGGCGGCCTCCAGGCAAAACGTCCGTGACGCTGTCTGCCTCCATATTGCTCCACGTGAAAAAATTGGCAACAATTCCTTAATTTATTATTAGCATTCTATAACCATGATAATTTAATTAAGAAAAAACATATTCTTGGTATGACCAAAACTTTATTTTTAGCATATTGTCCTGCTGTATGCTGCAGAATGCCCGCTGTTTTGCCCTGATTATCTCCGTAAAAAAAAATTGGTATGACCAATAATGAAAAAAAAGGCTTGCGCCGAACAAGGAATCCATTTTACTGGCTGGTCAGCGGCTTTCGCCGCAGCCCCGGCAAACAAGGAAGCAGTCATGCCGCGTTTTCACCAATGGCGCAAAGGCTTTCCCGGCCTGATGTGGAGCATCTGCCGGCGCGAGTCGCGCCTGAAACTTTTTACACAATGGAACGACGCCGGTTTTGACGCGCCGCAACTGCTCAAAAACGCCGCCTACCGCAAACAGATTGTTATGGAGCAGGACTATCCCCTGCTTATGGAATTTTGGGATATGATCCATGCGGCGCGACCGGCGGCAGCCATTTTCCGTCTTAAGACCGATGAGGGGCGCAGACCCCTGATGCTGCAAGGCTGGCCCGAACCAGAGCAGGATATTTACAGTGGCTTTTTAAAAGAAGCCTTTTTGCCCGGCGGCTACGAATCGGAGTGCTACAAGGCCCAACTGCGCATGCGGGTGGGCGATGCGGATTACCCTGTTTTCACGGTCGACAGTAAAAGCCGCCGGCTTGCCGACGCCAATGACGCGGCGCGGGCGCTGTTTATCGGCGAAGACCAGACCGGGCGACAACTGACCCTGGAGGATGTGGTGCCGGAAGAACAGCGCGCGCAGTTCTTCCGTGCGGCGGGCAAAGCGGTGGAGCACGACGCATGGGCCGGTAAGCTGCTGCTGGGCAATGGGGAGCGAGGGCTGTTTTCCGCCCATGCGCGACTGACCTTATGGGGCGGCCAGGACCTGCAGGTGGTACGGGCCGCGCTGATCAGCGTGGACCCCAGGCTGCAGCCCGTGGCGGACGACGGCCTGGCGGCCCTCCAACCGGGCGAATTGCGCCCGGCCCTGGAGGACCTGTACGCCACCTGCGGCCCGGAAGTGGACGGCCTTATGCTCTCACATATCCAGATGAACAGCGGACGGGTGGCCGTCTATGGGGTGGGAAAGGTCTTTGAAAGCCTGGAATGGGGCATGCAGCACGCCTATGAAGGCACCATTGCGCAGGATGTGGAACGCTTCGGCCTACATTCGCTCATGGTGGAAGACACGCTGGACAGCGTTAAATCCATTGACTGGGCTTTGTTCGCGCCGCAAGGCGTCCGTTCCTATTTCGCAAAACCGTTCTATTCGGAACACGGTCTGCGCGCCGTGCTGATCCTGACCAGCCGAAAAGCAAACGCCTTTGACGCCAGTGCGGAAACGGCCTATGCGGATGTGGTCAGGGCGTTCGGCGCGCTTGCCCGGCGCTGGCGGGAAAAGCCCTGAACCAGCCGCCGCCCGCGCATCAGCAGCGCTGCTGCCGCCGGCAGGCAACGGCAGCGCCGCCGATGCCCCAGTTTTCCATGGGCACCTCGTCAATGACCACCACAGTGGTGGCGGGGTTTTTGCCCAGCACGCGGACCAGCAGATCGGTCACGCCCTGAATGAGTTCCGCTTTCTGTTCCGTGGTGGGCGCTTCCGCGCCGCCCGTGACCTTGATGTTGACATAGGGCATAAGGCGTCTCCAAAGGACAGTTTTTCATCCGGGCTGTTGGGTGTGAGGTCAGCGACAGGGCAGCGGTCGGTCGGCCAGGCCGTCCATGTCCGCAGACAGCTTTTCCCTGAGGGCCGCGGCCCGGCCCGCGTCCAGCATGATCATGTCTACCTGCCGGGTGTGGATAAGCAGATAGCCCAAAAGGCGCGTCTTGCGCAGCACCGCTTCTGCCGCTTCGCCCTCGGCCACGGCAAAAAGCGAATCGTCCTTCACGTCCGCACGAAAGCCGCGCCCCTCCAGCAAATCCGCCAGCATGGCCGCGCGCAGCCGCCGCCGCTGGCTGTCCGCCGCCCCGCCCTTGAACTGGAAGCTGACAAAATTCTCATACCCATCCGGTCCGGCCTGACTTTCCACTGTGCAGAAATGGTAGCCGTACCGGGCCTGCAACAGCATATAGCCGCTGCCAATAATAAAAAAGTTGCGCTGCGACATGGCGTTGGGGGCCGTGCTTTCCAGGTCGGGATTCATGACGCTTTCCATCATGACGCTCATGAATCCCGAAGCGCTGGCGGCCGGCGGCCCGGCCCAGGGCACGGCGACCATGCCGTCCCAGAGGGCCAGCATGGGCAGGCTGGCGATCTGTTCAAGCTCCACTACCGGCCCGGTGACCGGCTCCGTAAAGCCGCCGCCCATGTCTACCAGCCAGTACTGCAGCTTGACCCCCACCCGCAGTTGCTTACCCATCTGGCCGGGCAGACCGGCATTGTCGCTAAACATGAGCTCCACAGATTTTTCGTGGCAGAAGCGCGTGATATCGTGCAGACTTCGGCAATACTCCGGCGCGAATTCCGGCGCTTCCGGGTCCAGCAGCCGCAGCGGCACCATCAGCCTGGCCAAAGCCGCCAGGCGCTGGTACACGGGGCTGCCCGCCATAAGGTTGGGTTTGGACGCCAGGGCGGGCACCAGCTGTGACTGCAGCCCGGCGAAAACCGCGTTGCGTCCGGCGTCCAGGGTCACTTCTCCGGCCTTTTCCAGCAGGCTGCAGGCCCCGGCAAGGCCGCACAGAGCGGGCACGCCATATTCCCGCGCCACCGAAGCCAGATGCCCGGCCATACCGCCGGTTTCACTGACAAGCCCGGCCGCGCGCGAAAGCAGGGGCGCCCAGCGCGGCAGGGCGCGTTCCACCACCAAGATGCCGCCCTTGGGAAAGGAGAGCATGTCCGCCTCTTTACGCGCAACCACGGCCTGGCCCAAGGCCACGCCGGGGCTCACGCCCACGCCGCCCCGCGCCAGGACCACAAGCCCTTCGGGCAGCGCCTCCTGAGCGGCGTCCGCCGCGGCCACGGCTTCCAGCCCGTGCAGGGGGCGGCTCTGCAGAACCGTCAAGCGGCCCGTGCGGGCATCAAGGGCCCACTCCACGTCCTGGGGTTCGGCATAATACTCTTCCAGCGCCAGGGCCATTTGGGCCAGCTCTGCGGCCTGGGCATCCGTAAGGCTGGACTTCCGGCCCGCCAGATCTTTGCGCAGCAGACGCGGCGGGTGCTCATGACTGAAAGCGAAGACGTCCGGCGTCACGGCCCCGTCCACCACGGCCTTGGCCAGGCCCGGCACGGCGTTGATCACCACGCGCTCCTCCCCTCTGGCGGCGGCCACAGGGTCGCGGCTGTAGACTACGCCGCCCGCGGCCGAAGGCACCATGGCCAGCACCCCCACACTCATGGGCGCGGCGTCGTCCGGAATGCCGTGCTGAAAACGGTAGCTCATGGCCGTGACGGCGTACTTGCTGGCCACAATCTCCTTCCAGACCTCGCAGACTTCTTCGGGCGGCACGTTCAGTTCTGAACGGTACTGTCCGGCAAAGGTCACGCCCAGGGCGTCTTCGCCCACGGCGCTGCTGCGCAGGGCCAGAAGCAGCTCCCCTTCTGTCCGCGCCTGTATGACCGCCACCTGTTCTGTCATGGCTTTTTCCAGTTCCGGAGGCAGGGGCGCGGCCAGCACGGCTTGTTGCAGCGCGGCGGAGAGGCTGAACACCGCGTCCAGACTTTGCATATCTGTAGCCTGGATGCGGCGGCTGAGCTCCTCGCGCAGGCCGCTGTATTCCATAAAGCGGTAATACGCCGCTACGGTAACGGCAAAGCCGTCGGGCGCCGGCAGGCCCGCATGGGCCGCCACTTCGCCCAGATTGGCCATTTTGCCGCCCACCTGCGGCATATCTTCCAGCCGGACCAACGGCAGGGGCAACACCAGCGGCCCCTCTGGGTGCGGCGGCTCCTCCAACAGGGCCTCCATCTGGGCGCGGATGCGCTCAAAGGCTTCCTGCAGAGGCAGGTAGGCATTGTCGGAAAGAGCGTTGAGCTCACGCACCATCTGGAACACCGCCGTGACGGCGCGGGTACAGACGGCCTGCACCGAGTCCATGCCAAAGGGGCGCGGACTAGCCAACCGCTCCTCCACTTCGCTCATGGCCTCAAGGGCGCTCTTGTTGGACGCAAGCAGCCGCCGGAAGCGCGCGCAGCGCTCTCTGAGGCGGGCTTTGAGCGCCTCCTCCCGGGCCTGGGCCTCCGGATCCGGCTCGGCAGAACCGCGGCCCAGCCAACGGCGCAGAGCATTGAGGACAGCCATCAGCTTGCAGCGGAGCGGACCGCTTCTTCCATCTTGATGATCAGCTCACTGATGGCCACGGGCTTGAGCATATAATCATACGCGCCCAGATCCAGCCCCTGTACGGCCACGCCCATGCAAGCGTGCCCCGTCAGCAGGATAACGGGCAGCCCGGGGGCTTTTTCCTTCACATGGCGCAGAGTTTCCAGCCCGTCCATGCCGGGCATGCGCACGTCCATGACCACCACCTGAAAGGCGGCGCCCCCCGGCTGAAGAGAGGCCTCCAAAAGGTCCAGGGCCGTTTTGCCGTCCGGGGCGGTGACTACCTCCATGCCGCGCCGGGTCAGGCGTTTGTGCATGAGATCCAGAAATTCCACTTCGTCGTCCACAAACAGTGCGCGCATGGGGCCTCCTTGCCACGTTTGCCGCTGTTGCCGTTTTTGTCGTCCGCCGTTTGGGGCGACCCCCCGCTTACAGCGTGCCCGCGTCTTCGTTTTCGTCCTGGACGGGAGCTTCCACCGCGGCCTGGGGCGGTTCCGCCGGCAGGGTGACGATAAAAGTGCTGCCCTCGCCGGGGGTGCTGCGCACCTCAATGCGCCCGCCCAGTTTTTCCAGAATGGTAAAGCAGATGGCCAGGCCCAGGCCCGTGCCCTCCCCCACCTTTTTGGTCGTAAAGAAGGGGTCAAAAATCTGTTTCATGGTAGTCTGATCCATGCCGGGGCCGGTATCTGTAAAGAGCACCTGTACCCCGTCCTTATGGGGCCGGGTGTGGATGGTCAGGCTGCCGTCCTTGCCCATAGCGTCAATGGCGTTGTCGATGATATTGATGCAGACCTGCTCCAGCTGGGCCGGATCGGAAAGAATGACCGGCGTCTGACTGTCGTATTCTTTGACAATGGCGATATTGCGGCCCGTGGCCTCGGTTTTGAGCATGTCCACGGCCTGGTCCAGCAAGGAGTTAATAAGGATTTCCGTCCGACCTGGGTTCATGCGGCGGCCGAAACCGAGCATGCGTTGGGTAATACCCTTGGCCCGCTTGACATGTTGCTCAATCTTTTCCGTACTCTCTGAAATTTCTTTGTAATTTTTCATTTTTGCCGGGTCTTCGTCCTCCAGCAGGTCGCGGATCCAACCGGCGTTTTCCTGAATAAGCATAAGGGGATTGTTGACCTCGTGGGCCACGCCGGCGGCCATCTTGCCCAGGGCCGCCATCTTGCTGGACTGGAGCATGCGCGCGTCTATGTGGGCCTGGCGGTGGTCTGCGGCCTCCAGCGAGGCCACCATCCGCCTGGTGCAGAGCTCCGCCCCCACGCAGACCAGCGCCCCGCCCAAAAGCATAAAGAAGGTGATGAGAGCCCGCAGCTGCCGCAAGGGGCGCAGGCTTTCACGCACGTCGTCCAGCACCACCAGCACCCAGGGCATGGATTCCAGGGGCATCATGGCGCTGAGCATTTCCTGTCCGTCCGGCGTGGTGATGCGGCTGGTGACCACGCCAGCCCGGCCCGTCGGCGGCAGGGGCTGGTCAAAGCGGCTCATGATGCCGCCGTGGTAGCGGGAGGCGGTCTGCAGTACGCCCTTGGAATTGACAATGAAAGCGTCACTGTGCGGGCCGGAGTAGACGCGGCGCAGCAGGGCGTCGATGGCGTCCATGTCGATGGTGGCCCGCAGAATGAAGCTCCGCCCGCCCACATGGCGCAGTACGGCCACAATAAAGTGCGGCACATGGCGGTAGCCCAGAAACACGTCGCTCACATACACGCCCTTGCGCAGCACCTCCCCAAACCAGTCGGCTTCCATATAATTGGCTGCGCGCAGGTCAAAGGGCCCCACATAGGCCACATGTCTGCCGTCCATGCCGATGATGCCCACATCCACAAAGGAGCGGCTGTTGGACTGCATGACGCTGAAAATGGCGCTCAGGCGCGCGGGGTCGCTCAGTTCTTCATAGCTGTGGGTGAAGGCCAGCGTTTTGATCTGGGCCACACGCTCCACCATGAAGGTGTCCAGGGCGCGGTGCTTGCTGCTGATGACAGCCTCAATGCCCGCGCTGATCTTTTCATCATAAATAGCCCCCAGGCGGTCCAGGCAAAACAGCCCCAGCGCCACCAGAGGCGTGAGGGCCATGAGCAGCAGGGTCGCCAACAGGCGGCGATAGATGACTTTGTACCCGCGCAGGGGCGCGGCGGCCACCACAGACATCAGTTTCCCTCCCCGCCGTCGGGCGCGGCGGTCACGGACGCGGCCTTTTGCGCTGCGTCCCTGGCCGGTGATCCGCTGAGCGGTTCGCCCCGGTACAAGGCCCGGCAGTGCTGCAGCATTTCTTCCCGCCGGACAGCCACCTGGGCCGCGTCCTGCATGATCATGTCCAGCTGGCGGGTGTGGATGGTCATATAGCCGGCCACGGCCAGCAGACGCGCGCCTTCCTCCGGTTCAAAGCCCTTGAGGGTGGCGCTCACGGCGTCGTTATGCAGGGCCGGAGCCAGGCCGAATTCCCAAAGGATATCGGCCACAAAACGCACTCGCAGCATACGACGCTCAATATCCGCAGCGCCGCCGCGCAACTGAAAATTCAGATAGTTTTCGGAAACGCGCTCGGAAAGCCGCGCCTCTACCGAAACAAAATGAAAGCCAAAGCGCGAGTGCAGGCTGCAATAATCGCGCGAAACCAAAAAATAGTTCTTTTCAGTGAAATACGCCGTTTGCGAGGCCGGGTCCAGATGCGGATTGGCCGTGGCCTCAAACAGTACGGACAAAAAGCCTTTGCCATCCACGGGCGGTGGCCCCTGCCAGGGCCAGGCGTTCATGCCGCGCCACAGGGCCAGCATGGGGCGCGAGGCGATGTCCTCCACGTCGATGACCGGCCCCGGCGGCGTCACGCGAAAGCCGTCGCTCAGGTTTACCACCCAGAACTGTTTGGGCACTTTGTCCCGAAGCTGCTTGACCCGCTGCGGCGCGTAGGCCTTGGCCGCGCCCAGGCTGAACATGGCGCTCACGGCCCGCTCATGGCAATAACGCCCGATATCGTGGTAGGTGGCGCAGTTGGCGGCTTTGAAGTCCACACTGTCCACCTCCAGAGTCAGGGGCAGAATATGGCGCGAGGCGTTCTGCAGAATGCGGTACACAGGGCTGCCGGGCATATAGTCCTTCCCCGCCGGGGTGTTGGGCAGCACGGCTTCGCGGCGGTCCATGTAGACCGTGCGCAGGTCCGCGCAAAGGGTCACGGGCTGGCCGTTCTCCACCACTTCCGTGGCCCAGGCCATGCCAAACACGGCGGGCTTGCCAAACTCCCGCGCCAGCGAGGCCAGGCGCGACCCCTGAAAACCGCGCTCCACCACCAGCCCGGCCACACGGTCAATAAGCGCGCCCCACATGTAGTTGTCGTCCGGCAGCACCAGGATGCCGCCCGTGGGGAAACGCCGGGCGTCGTCCCAGCGACGCGCCACCCAGGCCGGGCCCCAGGTTCTGCCTGGATTGACCGTAAAGCCCCCTTCCAGCAATATGGCGTCGTCCAGCTCCGGCGGGGGCGCGGCTTCCTCCGGCAGCGCGGCCGGAGGGCGGACCATGGGACGGGTCATGAGCAGCCGCGCCTGCCCCGCTGGCGTGCGCACCCAGGTGACGGCCTGGGGCGCGCCCTCGGCTTCTTCCACCTCCAGGGCCAGACGGGCCGCCTGCAGCGCCGTGGCCTCGTCCAGCACAGGGCGCAACACCCGGTGCGGATGACGCTCCACCACGCGCTGCGGCGCGGCACGGGTTACCTGCGCCGTATCCACGGGCAAGGCAGAATATTCCAGATCCTGTGGCAGGCCCTCACAGGCGTAGACGTGGACGTAAGGGCTCTCCGGGCGCAAAGGCGCGGCGGACTGCACCAGCCCCCCCCAGCAGCCTGCCTCCACCGCCAGGCAGGTGACGCACAGCCCTGCCCCGCCCTCCGTAAGCCCGCGCGCCCGACGGTAGACCAGGGCCTGAGCGCGCTGTTTGCCGGCCAGAGTTTTGTGCACAGCCTCCAGAATGGCCGCGTCCGGCGCGTCCAGGGGCACGGGCGGTCCCCAGAGCACCATGCCGCAGCCTTCTTCCGTGGGGGCTTCGGGCGGCCAGACCCGGCCACGCAGCAACAGCCGCATGGACGCGGGATCGCAGCCCTGGCGCAGCCGCGCCACTTCCGTCAGAATCGCGTCGCTCAGTTCCTCCGGCAAGGGGGTGGCCTCCACCAACTGGCCCAGCTGGCGGGAAAGTTTGGCCAGATGCATGGGGGCAAGCCCCCCGGCAGCCTGGATGCGCCGGTTGATTTCGCTCTGCAGGTCGCCGTGCTGGAAAAAATGCCGACAGCCTGCGCCGGTGAGGACAAAGCCCTGCGGCACAGCCTCAGGAAAGCGCCCGCGCAAGGCCTCCAGCCGCAGTGTGGCCGGATCCACCTGGGCCTCGTGCAACGCCCCCTGCCCCTGGCCCAGGGGCAGGGTCAAGGGCCCCAGCAAACAGGATTCCGGCTCGTAGACCTCACAGGCCACCAGCTTCTGCAACTGGTCAAAGCGCTCGTACAGCGCGGCGCAGGGGCCTGGGTCCAGCCGCTCCAGCTGCTGGATGCACTGAAAGACCTGGGTGGCCACCTTGGTGCACAGGGCGCGCACCCGGTAGAGGCCAAAAGGATGGTCGCAACAAAGGGTATATTCCACATCGGCCATTGTTTCCTGAAAGGTATTCCAGGCCGTAAGGAAAAGTTTGAAGGAATGGTGTCGCAAGGCAAAAAGCCGCTCGGCCTCGTCGGGCGAACGGACTTCGGACCGCTCCTGGCGTTTGGCGGAAGGCAGAAAACAGCCCAGCAAACGGCTGAGGGACATGGCGGCTCCCCTGGCGCAGATGTGCCCGAATTGGTCCCGGACACGGCGTGCCGGGCCGGGTACGTCTTTGACGCTAGCACAGGCCGCCACGGCCTTCAAGCGCATGTGCCGAAAAGCGCAAGTTTTTTCGTCGCAGCCCCTTGGGGCCGTGCAGAGCCGCGACGCTTTGCGGGGAAGAACCCGTTTGAAAAAGGGGCTGCCGCGCCTCCTCCCCTGAAACTTTTATTCTTTGGATCAGGCTGCAAC
>ENA-UEYG01000126-UEYG01000126.1-human-gut-metagenome-genome-assembly--contig:-NODE-126-length-53366-cov-6.127831_pt1 | contig 53366 bp, 49 predicted proteins | sample MGYA00242933_ERZ507934 | MGnify/ENA primary metagenome ERZ507934 (study PRJEB26167, sample SAMN06115527) | human gut metagenome | host: Homo sapiens | place: China:Zejiang | collected 2015-11-10... | reverse complement strand
TGACGGTAAGATCCGTTCTCTTGCTATAAACTATGACAAGACTCGCACTTATGGAATTGACCGTGTTTTGGCAGTCAGGCATGGCACATCGCGCCTTGGCGGAAAAGGTCACTGCTTCACCTGTCTAATCTGCGGGCAGAAGCGAAATCTTTGGCTTGAGCAGGGCAAGTGGTTCGTGGAAGCCTACTGCTCTGTGCCGGAAAGCCGTGCTTCGTAATGGCAAGGTACTTATCCCGCGCAGACCTTTCGCGCATAGCGGGTAAGTATATCGACCAGTACTATACCCGCTTCAGGATCAGCAAAGATGCCCCGGAACCCATTGACCCTGAACGGCTTGCAAGCGCTGTTCTTGGGCTGAATGTGAAAATGCTGCCGCTGTGCAGCGATGGCAGCATCCTCGGACTGACCGTTTTTCAAAGATGCGGTTTTACCGTAACTTTAGGGGATGGTACAAAGCTTGTAGAGATGTTCATGCCGAAGGACGTTGTGATCGATTCCGCCCTTGCGGCAGACAACTGCACCGGATGCCGGAATTTCACGATAGCGCATGAAGCGGCACACCATATTCTGGCTGACCTGTTTCCGAACGACTACGGAAAAGCAGTCAAGTGCCGTGGGCACATTGCCTATCGGGAACGAAACGGACAGCCCTCATGGGAGGAATGGCAGGCGAATACCCTTGCAGCGGAGATGCTGATGCCAACATTTCTGGTCAACGCCGAAATAGAACGTGCAGCGCTGTGCCTGCCGAATGGAATCCTATACAAATCCGCATCTGACCCGAACTATGAAAAAATTCTGGAGATGGCTGCGCGGATGGGAGTATCGTGGTCTGCTATCAAGATCAGACTACATCAGATGCAGGTCATAAAAAGCAAACCCATCCACTGCCATCCATTGGACATCATCCGATTTGGAGAATAAACATGATTCAGTCAAATAATCGTCCTTTTAAAAATAAACCGCTGAGCAATATACAGCAGGCACAATTCAGCATTGGCTGGAGGTTTTGTCCGGTTTGCGGACACAAGCTCTACCAAAAAACCGAGAGCTGTTCAGGCTCTATCAGCATAAAGTGCCTCAAGTGCGGTAACGTAGCAACGGTTGATTTAGCCTATCGCAGGCGTTGATTGCTTTATAGGCAAAACACAATTTCAAAAATCGGGTGCATTGCACCCTGAATATGGACTGTTCGCTCCGAGCAACGGGCCATTGCCGCAAGGCAATGTATGAAACGTGCTCCAAATAGCCGGGCAACAGCTAATTGAGAGATTTTCTTTGAAGATCCCTCAGTTGGTTGTTGTCCGGCTATTTTTTTAGCCTTCAGGTAGCCTGCTCCCGTAAAAAGGAGCAGGCTTTATGTTTGTCCGTTTTTCATGGATGCCCCAAGCGGCGAAATATCCGTAGCCTTCCAAATTTTCGACTTTTTACGACTTATCGAAAATTTGGAGGTTTACGATGTCTTTTAATAAAGGCTATGAGTTGAAGAAGTTGGAAGCACACTGGGAGAAGTTGCGCATCGAGTACGCAGTTGCGGGAATGACGGAAGAGGCCATCCAGAAGATGTACGACTATGACCGTCAGCAGTTCAATTCGGAACGTACCTTCGTTGAGCGGACGCAGGAATTCACCGCTCCTGCGTATGAAAGCTCTGAGGAAGAAGCGTCGCCTTTGATGCTACGCTATCAGGATGCGATTACCGTGACAGATACTTACCACGAAACTAAAAGCCGTTTTGCATGGATTGGTGAGATTGAGAACGAGCAGTTGCTTACTGCACTCGAAACTTTGAAAGTCGAAGATTTGGAAATCATCACCATGTACGCTTACGAGGGATACGACATCACTGAAATTTCTAAAGTCTACGGCGTATCTCGGCCCACTATTAGTATCAAAATCAAGAGAATTACTAAATTTTTGAAAAACTTCAATTTCAATGCTACGAATTGACCTTTCTCGTCGGCTACCAAGTGAGAGGACAATTTCCCAAGCGGCACCTGCCGCAGGGCGAAACGTCCGACCTCAGGGACCTTGAAAACTGAATAGTTCCGTCATCTGGTACTCCGATAATGATACTTCCGTAATTCGCGGCCCGGTCACAAAGCAGACGGGGTGGCTGAAATGCCAATGAAGCGGTACAAGTCCGCTGCCAGATGTTTATGCCCCACTCGCAGGGGGCCGAGGGCGAATATGCGAGACCTTTAATCATATTGATCCGGGAACTGCCGGGTACGTTCCGCGCATCCGGCAGTTCCCGTTTTTTTACGTACTCTTATTTATTCTTTATCCGAATATTCACTTTTGATACATAGGAGGACACTTTTATGGACGAGTTGAACCCCACGGTGCGCGAGCAGGAGATCTACGAGGAGATGGAGCTGACCCCTGAGATGGTCAAGTCCATCCGCACCCTCTGCAGCACCTGTCTGCGGCACTTTGTGGACGCAAAGGCGTTCAAGATCGCGCTTGTACCCAGCGCAGACCGGAGCATGGACACCTGCACCGTCTGTCAGATGCGGCGCGGCTACGATTATGTGGTCATGCACCGCTGACCCAACCATACCACCATACCTTGAACGAAGCTCACTGCGGAACATCCGGCAGCGGGCTTTGCACATAACAACATGGAGGTACAATTTTGCAGCAAAACTGGAAATTCCAACGCGGAGACATCTTCTTCACCCATTTCGGGGCGAGCACCGGCTCGGAACAGCACGGTGACCGCCCGGCGGTCATTCTTCAGAATGACGTGGGCAATTATCACTCTCCGACCCTGATCGTTGCGACCATGACAAGCAAGGCGGAAAAGAAAGTAAACCAGCCGACCCACTGCCTGTTGGAAAACGCAGGGTTGAATATGCCGTCCGTTGTGCAGGCAGAGCAGATCTTCACCATCGACAAAAGCCGGGCACTGAAGTATCTGGGGCATCTGACCCCAGAGGAGATGCGCCGGGTGGATGATGCGGTTCGCATCAGCCTTGCGCTGAACCCTATGGGCAGCATCCAGCAGATAGAGCCTATCCGGCGCTCTACGGCGGTTTATGCGCCGCCTGAGGTGGTGGATGGCAAACCGCCTGTCTACCCCTATACGCCCATCCGGTCGTCCTTTGAGAACGCCGGAAGCATCGAGGAAATGATGCTGTACACCGAACTGCAATCCGCGGTTCATGCCATGATCCAGCGGCTCGAATATAGCTTCACCTTCAATCCCAGCCTGCTCACCAGCCCGAAGCGGAAGCAGCAGGTGACTGAGATCTTAGAGGAAGCCGAGAAGTACATTTGGAGAATCAAGGAGGAAATGCGATGCGCCTGAACGACAACAATACTTTCATTGGTATCAACCCGCCGTACCAGCTTTCGGTCATCCACAGCAGCAAGCTGATCTATCCCCGCGAGATCTACCAGCGGGGCGTAGAGCGCAAGAGAGTGGAGCTGATTGCAAGGGACTTCAACGAGTACATCGTTAACGAGCCGAAGGTCAGCTTCCGCAACGGCAGGTACTATGTGATGGACGGGCAGCACACCATCGAGGGCTGCATCCTCCTCAACGGCGGCGAGGACCGCCCGATCCTCTGCAAGGTCTACACCGGTCTGACGATGGAGCAGGAAGCCCTGCTCTTTGCCGAGCAGAACGGTCACGCCGCACCCCTGTCGGCGGGCATCAAGCTGCGCGCCAAGGTGGTGGGCGGCGATGCGCCTTCCAAGGCGTTTGTCGCAGCCACTAACCGGGCGGGGCTTTCCCTCAACTACGACAGTATGCAGCTGAGCGACTACCGCATCGGCTGCGTGGGCACGGCGCTGAAGCTGTACGACCAGCTGGGCGAAGAGATCTACTGCGAAGCTCTGCGGCACATCGTGGAAGCGTGGGAGGGCAAACCGGATTCCTTCCGGGCGGCTGTCCTGCGGGGCGTGATGTACTTTGTGCAGCTGTATCATGGGCAGTACAGCGAGGAGCGGCTTGTCCGTGCGCTGAGCGGCGTCCATCCCATGGAGCTCTACCGTGTCAGCCGGGATAACCCCGCCAAGCTTCCGGGCTGGCGGCGGTACGTTTACCCCATCTACACCACCTACAACGGCAAGTGCAGGAAAGACGCACTGCCGATGAAGTTCTAAGCTCAAATATCTCCTTTGGCAAGTGAGATGGTCCCCGAAAAAGACCATCACACTTTACATATAGTATTTTCTGCTGAATAATCGACATATTGAACTAGAAAGAGAGGACAGGAATGAGCGAGATCGCAGCCTGCACTTTGATTCAGGAAGAGCCTGACCGAAAGACGGAGAGGTATCTGACGATGTTCAAGGACTACCCGGATGTGGTGACGGTGGAGCATCTTCAGGAAATGCTTGGCATCTGCCGGAAGAATGCGTATCTGTTGGTCAAGCAGAATAAGATCCACTCGGCGCGTGTAGGACGCAGCTATAAGATACCAAAACTCTGCGTGGTAGAGTACCTGCTCGATCAGGATCGGCAACTTGGAGGGATGCACCTTTCAAACTCCCTTGTGCCATCCTTGCAAAACACTCCAGAATCTTCTAAACTTATGATGCCTAAGCAAAGGACGTTTGGCTGCGAACAGAAAGGAGCATAACTATGACAAATGTGGCCGGACATTTAAGAGAACAAAACGGTATGTATCAGATGATTCTGAGCTGGAAAGACACAGATGGAAAGCGCAGAACCAAATCCATCAGCACAGGACTTCCTGTTAAAGGAAACAAAAAAAGAGCTGAATCTCTGTTGCGTAAAACACAAAAAGAGTTTAACCCTGAAACGATGCAGCAGGTTTCCGACCTGCCGGTATCGGAATATCTGAACCGCTGGCTTCGGGAAAGCGTGATGAACCTTCCGCCCGAAACCTATGGCAGATATGCTTATGATCTGGGAAGAGTAGTTGTCCCATACTTTGAAAAGAAGCGGCTGTCTTTGAAAGCACTCTCTCCGCGCGATCTGGAAACGTTCTTCCGCTATGAGCGTCAGCAGGAGGAGGCCAGTGTACAGCAGCTTCTGGATTGGCACAAGGAGTTGACCGATGCCCTACAATATGCCGTTGACAATAATTGGCTGAAGGTCAGCCCCATCAAAGAAGTTGACCCCTGCCTTGATAACTCCCCGGTACTTTTCACCGACTTCATCACGGACTGGTTGAAAATGATGAAGTCACGAGTGGAAATCACAACCTATACCAGCTATGAAAGAGCAATCGTTCACAAGATCGTCCCATATTTTGAACCGCTCCACTATACATTGCAGGATATGGAACAGCATCCCAAATACATCCAAGACTTCTACCAGCATGAGTTGGATCGTGGCCTTACGGCAAACACCGTCATTCACTATCACGCCAACATCCGCAAATGCTTGCAGTACGCTTTTCAAATCGGCATGATCCGTTCCAACCCGGCAGATCGCGTTGAACGTCCTCGTAAGGAAAAGTTCAAGTCGGAGATTTACAGCGGTGAAGAACTGGAGCAGCTTTTCAAAGCGATTCAAGGTGACCCTTCGGAGTTTGGCGTTATCATGGCTGCATTCTACGGCCTGCGGCGCAGTGAAGTTGTTGGCTTGAAATGGGATGCCATTGACTTTGAAAACAAGAAAATCAGCATTCAGCATACGGTTGTGACCGCAAAGGTCAACGGAACGCTAACAGAAATCGCACGAGATAAGACAAAAACAAAGTCGAGCTGCCGGACACTTCCCCTAATCCCTGCCTGTGAGCAGATGCTCAATAAAATGAAAAAGGAGCAGGAGCAGAATCGGAAGGTCTGCGGCAAAAGCTATTGCACCGATTATCTTGACTATATCTATGTAGACCCGATGGGAAAACGGATTCGGCCCGATTTCCTGAGCCAACATTTCCCGGATTTTCTGGTCGCACACCAGATGAAGCGTATCCGCTTTCACGATCTGCGCCATAGCTGCGCCAGTCTGCTCTATGCCAATGGCGTGAGCCTGAAGGAGATTCAGGAGTGGCTGGGGCACAGCGACATCAGCACGACAAGCAACATTTATACACATCTGGATTTCTCCAGTAAGGTATCTTCGGCGAATGCAATCGTCAATATCTTCCCAGAAAACGCCAAAGTATAAAAAATGGGCAAAAAAGAAAAACAGCCTAAAATCTTTCGTTCCTAAGCTGTTTTATGATGAAGTGCCGATGGTGGGACTCGAACCCACATGGTTTCCCGAACGATTTTGAGTCGTTTGCGTCTGCCATTCCGCCACATCGGCTGATATTCAATTTTGAGACATTCGTACCGGTTTCTGAAGATTGGAGGGATGTTCAGGAGGGATGTAAGAAATCCTGCTTCGACAAACCTTCAAAATTCAACGCACAATCGTGAATTTCTCGTACAGACAAGAAAAATCACGAAGCGGATTTTGAGTCCCCCTCGTCTGCCATTCCGACACACCGGCGCATCGGTTTGAACGTCTTTTATTATACCGGATTCCCTGGGCAAAATCAAGAGAAAGTTTGCGTCTTTTTTCAGATCGTCCCGCATGGTGTAAAATACATGACTCCGGTTCTTGCCCGGCGGCACCGGCTGTGCTACACTAAGGTCAGATCAAAACGTAAATGATACCCACAAGGAGGGAACCGGACTTTGAAACATCTGCATTCTTTTGCCCGCCGCGCGGCGGCTTTTCTGCTGGCGGCGGTGCTGTGCGTCTGCATCCCGGCGGCAGCGGCTTCGGCTGCCACCACCATCGGCGGGGCCGATACCACCCTGATCCCTGCAGAGGACGAAAACTGTCTCAGCTGGCTGTTTGGCTCCAAGGATAAGATCACCATGCCCTACCTGAACATCAAAGGGCAGGGGCTCAAGCGCAATGTTACGCTGGATCTTGAGGACTGTCTGGTGGGCATCACCTATACCGAGCTTGGCTCCATTGGCAGCTATGTCAGCGCCAGCGCCGCGCAGCAGGCGTGGAAGGCGCAGGCGGTGGCGGTGCACTCCTATCTGGAATACCACAAGCAGTACGGCTCGTCCACCAATGCGCTGATCTATACCCCGGTCGATCAGATCCCGGCCTCTGCCCGCAATGCCATCCGCAAGGCGGTGCAGGCGGTCAAGGATGAGGTGCTGGTGTACAACGGCAGCGTGTGCGATGCGGTATGGTCGGCCAGTGCGGGCTACAACACCCAGACCGGTGTGTACGGTACCTGCGCCAGTCTGGACGCATGGGGCACGGATGTGCCCTACCTGCAAAGCGTGGAAAGCCCCTACGAGGAGCAGTACCACAAGCTGCTGCGCCGGGTGATCGGCAAGGACTACACCTATATAGAATACAACGACAGCCGCACCGGCGAGCCCTACCAGAGCGCCGACACCACCCACAAGGATCTGGGCGGCTTTGTGCAGTACAACACGCTGGTGTCCAACGGGCGCAGCTACCGGTATATCAACCAGTTCGTTTCCTCCCGCTACTGCTTCGATTTCGGCACCGATGCCAGCGGCACCCCCTGCATGACCTACTACGGCTATGGTCATGGCGTGGGCATGAGCCAGTGCGGCGCAGTGGGCTACGCCGCCGAGGAGGGCATGAACTACAAGCAGATCCTGCAGCACTACTACACCGGGGCGAAGATCCGTACCAGCACTACCCGCAGCGGCGGACTGTTCGGCTGGCTGGCGGGATTGTTCCGCTGAGCATGTTTCACTGAAATTTTGGAAAAACCTTCTCAAACGCCGCAAGATTTGGTATACTATATCCGTTTGTGAAAAATGAACGGGAAACATAACTGCGTGGAAAAGCGCACGGATTGGAGTATCAGCATGGAGTTGGATCAGGAAAAGCAGAATCAGGAGGCCGCCGAGCGCTGCCGTGCACTGGCACAGCGCATCGTGCGGGAGCTGGCTCCCCGCAGCGTACAGGTGCTGGAGGACAGCGGGCTGCTGGAAAAAGCTTTTTGTAAAATGAATACTGCGGTGGTGCAAAGCGCCCCGGAGCTGCTGGTGGTGGCAGACCCCCAGTGGGTCACCCTGCCCGCCGTACAGGCGGAAAAAGTGCTGCTGGTGTGCGCAGAGTACGCCGGCATGGCAGACTGCGCAAAGCAGCTTGCCGCACAGGGCTTCTGCCGGGAGCTGGCATGGAAGGATCACGGCAAGGAGCAGCTGACCGCGCTGTTCTGCCGCATGGACGCCCCGGAGCTGCCGGAGCTGGAAAACGGCTACGAGCAGCAGCTGGATGTTTTGCGGGAGCGTACCCTGCTGGCTGAGCGCACTGCCGCCCAGCAGGCTGCCCAGCTGGAGCGGCTGCGCAGCGACCTTTCCCTGAGCCGCAGCCACGAGCAGGAGCTGGAAAAGACCTTGAACAGCGTGGTCAACTCCACCTTCTGGAAGGCCAGCTGGCCGCTGCGGTATCTGGTAAGCAAGTGCCGCCAGCTGTGGCGCACCTTCCCGCTGTTCGTCTTTTTTGCCACCTTGCGTCAGGTGGGCTTTGCGGGCGTAATGGCACAGGCCAAGGCCAAAAAGGAGTACAAAAAGCTGTTTCCGGGCAAGGCGATGCCCGCCGACCGCTTTGCGGACGTGGAGCTGCTGGTAAAACAGGCCGCAGACCAGCCCGCTGCACCCCTGATCAGCATCGTGGTGCCGCTGTATAACACCCCCCACGATTTTCTGGTGGAGCTGCTGGACTCGGTGCAGAACCAGACCTACCGCAACTGGGAGCTGTGCATGGTGGATGCCGGACAGGATGCGGACGTGGGAGCCCTCGTGCAGGAGCGTGCCCGCACCGACAGCCGCATCCGCTACCGGAAACTGGACAGCAACGAGGGCATTGCGGGCAACACCAATCAGGGTTTTGCCCTTGCCACCGGTGACTATATCGCCCTGCTGGACCATGATGACATTTTGCACCCCTGCGCACTGTGGTATGTGGCGGAAGCCATCGCCAAGCAGGGCGCGGACTTTGTGTACACCGACGAAGTGACCTTTGAAGGGGACATCGACCATCTGACGGTCTACCACTTCAAGCCGGATTATATGCTGGATAACCTGCGCTCCAACAACTATATCTGCCACCTGAGCGTGTTCAGCGCGGCGCTGCTGGCAAAGGTGGGCGGCAACGAGCGGGCAGAGTTCAACGGCAGTCAGGATTACGACCTCTACCTGCGCCTGACCGAGCAGGCAGAAAAGATCGTGCACATCCCGCATCTGCTGTACTACTGGCGTTCCAGCCCCGCCAGCGTGGCCAGCAACATCTCTGCCAAGACCTATTGTCTGGAAGCAGCCATGAAGGCGCTGCGTGCCCACTATGACCGCATGGGCGTGCCGGTGGACGCGGTGACCATGGTGCCCAACACCCCGGGCTTCTACAAGACCGATTACACCATCACAAAGCCCGGGCGGGTCAGCGTGCTGATCCCCAGCTGCGACCATTCGGGCGATTTGCGGGTGTGCGTGGAGTCCATCTACCGCAAGACCACCTACCCGGATTTTGAAGTCATCATCATCGAGAACAACAGCAGGGAGCCTGCTACCTTCCGCTGCTACGAGCAGCTGCAAAAGGAACACCCGGACACCCTGCATGTGCTCACATGGCAGGGCACCGGCTTCAATTACAGCGCCCTGAACAACTTTGGCGCACGGGCTGCCACCGGCGAGTATCTGCTGCTGCTCAACAACGATACCGAGGTCATTTCTCCCCGCTGGATGGAGGAGATGGTCATGTATGCCCAGCAGGACCGTGTGGGCTGCGTGGGCGCAAAGCTGCTCTACCCGGACAATACCATCCAGCACGCGGGCATCGGCTTCGGTTTCCTGACGCTGGCGGCGCACATGCACAAGAACTTCCCCGTGGGGCACCCCGGCTATATGGGACGGCTGGTCTATGCGCAGGACGTGTACGCAGTGACCGCCGCCTGCCTGATGGTGCGCAAGGACGTATACGAGCAGGTGAACGGGCTGGACGAGAGCTTTGCCGTGGCCTTCAACGATGTGGACTTCTGCGTGCGTGTGCGGGAGGCGGGCTACACCAACGTGTTCACCCCCTTTGCCCAGCTGTACCACTACGAGAGCAAGAGCCGCGGGCTGGACGAAAGCCCTGCCAAGCGCAAGCGCTTTGCCTCTGAGGTGGAGCGCTTCCAGAAGCGGTGGGCAAAGCAGCTGGCTGTGGGCGACCCCTGCATGAACCCCAACTTTGACCTGATGAAGGAGGACTTCAGCTTTGACATCAAGCCGCTGGAGTGAGCCTTTGACCCAAACCGAACCGAAAGGGGGAACGCAGATGGAGCTTTCGGCCTGTATCGTGGTGTATAACGGCGCCGGGGAGGCCATCAGGGCCGCGCAGACCGTGCTGGACTGCACCCGCCGCTACCCGCTCACCTTATATCTGGTGGATAACGCCAGCCCGGACGGCAGCGGCCAGCAGCTGACCGCCGCTGCCAAGGACGGCACCCTGCGCACCGTCCCCGGGCAGACGGTGCAGGTGCTCTGTCGGCTGGAAAACGGCGGCTTCGGCACCGGGCACAACACGGTACTCTCGCTGCTGCACAGCCGGGTGCACTTTATCCTGAACCCGGACATCCAGCTGACTGCAGATACCCTGAGCGACCTTGCGGACTGGATGGCGGCGCACCCCGGCGTGGTGATGACCCGCCCGGGGCTGACCTTCCCGGACGGCAAGCCCCAGCAGCTGCCGCTGCGCCGGTGCAACGTGCGCGCCATGGTCTACCGTCAGCTGCCCTGTCTGCGCTTCTGGGCAAAGTACAACGACCGCTACCTGATGGCAGACAAGGACCTGACAAAGCCCACCGAGATCGAGTTCTGCACCGGCAGCTTTTCGGCGGTGGACACTGCCGCCTTCAAGGCCGTGGGCGGCTTTGACGAGGGGTACTTCATGTATGTGGAGGACGCCGACCTGACCCAGAAGATGCGCACCCGGGGCAAGGCGTATCTGGTGCCCCAGTATACCGCCATTCACGCATGGCACCGCGCGGCGCACCGCAGCCTGAAACCTTTTTTGTGGCAGCTGCGCAGCCTGCTGCGCTACTTTTCCAAGTGGGGCTTTGCGTGGTGAGCGGGGAAGAAAAATAGTGTTTTTGATTCGCAGAAAGCGGTGTGCCGTCGGCACACCGCTTTCTGCTGTTTCCACCTCTTGCATTTTGCGTGCTTTCATAGTAAAATAAAGTGTACTGCCATCGTCTTTTGCAAAAATGCGGCCTTGGCAGACCCAAAATTGTTTACAGCGGACGCAGCTCCGCTTTGAATTAAGCTGCACATCTTTTTATAAGAAAAAAGGAGTGCACAAGTATGAAAGGCATTATTCTCGCCGGCGGTGCCGGCACACGGCTCTATCCCTTGACCATGGTCACCAGCAAGCAGCTGCTGCCGGTCTACGACAAGCCCATGATCTACTATCCGCTGTCCACCCTTATGCTGGCGGGCATTCAGGATATCCTGATCATCTCTACCCCTACCGATACGCCCCGCTTTGAGGCGCTGCTGGGCGATGGCAGCCAGTACGGCATCCATCTGCAGTATAAGGTGCAGCCCTCTCCGGACGGTCTGGCACAGGCCTTTATTCTGGGCGAGGAGTTCATTGGCGACGACTGCTGCGCCATGATCCTGGGCGATAACATTTTCTACGGCAACGGCTTCTCCAAGCTGCTCAAGAGCGCCGTGGCCAACGCAGAGAACAAGGGCCGCTGCACCGTGTTCGGCTACTATGTGCAGGACCCCGAGCGCTTTGGCATCGTGGAGTTCGACAAGGACGGCAAGGTGCTCAGCGTGGAGGAAAAGCCCCAGCATCCCAAGTCCAACTACGCCATCACCGGCCTGTACTTCTACAACAAGGAAGTGGTGCAGATGGCAAAGCAGGTAAAGCCCTCTGCCCGCGGCGAGCTGGAGATCACCACCCTGAACGATATGTACCTGAAGCAGGACGAGCTGGATGTGCAGCTGCTGGGCCGCGGCTTTGCATGGCTGGACACCGGTACGATGGAGAGCCTTGTGGAGGCTGCCGACTTTGTGCACATGATCGAGAAGCGTCAGGGCATCAAGATCAGCGCACCGGAGGAGATCGCTTTCAAGTACGGCTGGATCGACCGCGACACTTTGCTGGAAAGCGCCGAGCGCTACGGCAAGAGCCCCTACGGCCAGCATCTGAAGAACGTGGCCGATGGCAAGCTGCGCTACTAAGCATAAGGAAAGGCACATTGGTATGAAAATCATTGTCACAGGCTGCAAGGGGCAGCTGGGCACAGAGCTGCTCAAGCAGCTGCAGGAGGGCCGCAGCGAGCTGGGCCCCATCCCCGAAAAGCTGCTCAACGCTACGGTGATCCCGGTGGATCTGCCGGAGCTGGATATCTCCAATTACAGGATGGTGGATGAGTTCGTGCGGCGCAACCGCCCGGATATCATCATCAACTGCGCCGCCTACACCAACGTGGACGGGTGCGAGGTGCACCACGACGATGCCTTTAAGGCAAATGCCCTCGGCCCCCGCAATCTGGCACAGGCTGCCGAAAAGACCGGCGCACGGCTGGTGCACGTTTCCACCGACTATGTGTTCTCCGGCCGGGAGAACGGCGGCATCCCGCAGGATGAAGCCACCCTGCCCGGGCCCATCAGCGCCTACGGCTCTACCAAGCTCATGGGCGAAAAGTATGTGGAGCGGTTCTGCCACCGCCACTTCATCGTGCGCACCGCGTGGCTGTACAGCTACTACGGCAAAAACTTCGTCAAGACCATCGTGAACGCGGGCAAAAAGTTCGGCAAGCTGGAAGTGGTCAACGACCAGTGCGGCAACCCCACCAACGCTGCCGACCTTGCCCACGAGATCTTGCAGCTGTGCGTGACCCACGAGTACGGCCTGTACCACTGCACCGGCGAGGGCATCTGCTCCTGGTACGATTTTGCTGCCGAGATCATCCGCCTTTCCGGTGTGGACGCTACCGTTGCCCCCTGCACCAGCGAGGAGTACAAGGCAAAGCACCCGGACAGCGCCGACCGCCCCAAGTGGAGCGCACTGGACAACCGGATGCTGCGCTGCACTGTGGGCAACGATGTCCGCGACTGGAAGGACGCGCTGGCCTGCTTCTTCGCCCACTGGGACGGCGAAAACGGCATGAAGGGCTGAAAAAAACTGAAAATACCCCCTGCGGAAGAACTGAGGATGTATCATGTTTGATGCGATTTTTGGCAGATCTGTCAAGATATTAAAGCTCCTTGCAAAGGTGCAGTGTGTGCTGGCTTTTGTGCTTGCATCCATGCTGTGCGGCGCGGTCCATGAAATACTGAAGCCCTTTAGTCGGTTTTCAGCCATCGTGCTGGGGCTGGTGGTCGCCGTGGTGTTCTGGGTGCTGCAAATGTTTCTTGCATGGGCGCTGTACGCCTTTGCGGAGCTGGTGGAGCATACCGAGGCCACCCACAAGGAGCTCAGCAACATGAGTGCGGGTCTGGCACGGTACACCCAAGCCACCTATGAGGAGCTTCACAGCATGAACAAAGGGCTGGAAGCATACACCAAGGCCATGGGCAAGACCATGAACAGCATGAACAAGAACCTCTACCTTGTGGCAAAACACTGCTGCGCCGAGGAGGAACGCGCCCGCGCCGCAGCCCGCCCGCAGTCCGGGAACAACAACAAATAAATAAAGAGGATACTGACCTATGAAAACCTATCTGATCACCGGCTGCGCCGGTTTTATCGGTTCCAACTTTGTGCACTATATGCTCAAAAAATACCCGGAGATCCTGCTGGTCAATCTGGATAAGCTGACCTATGCGGGCAATCTGGAAAACCTGAAGGACGTGGAGGGCGACCCCCGCCATGTGTTCGTGCAGGGCGACATCTGCGACAAGGAGCTGGTGGAGAGCCTGTTTGCAAAGTACGATTTTGACTACGTCATCAACTTTGCCGCCGAGAGCCATGTGGACCGCTCTATCAAGAACCCCGAGATCTTTGTGCAGAGCAATGTGATGGGCACCGTCAACCTGCTGCAGCGCGCCAAGGAGGCATGGTACGACGCCGATGCCAAGACTTGGAAAGAGGGCAAGAAGTACCTGCAGGTGTCCACCGATGAGGTGTACGGCGCACTGGGCGCAGACGGCTTCTTTATGGAGACCACGCCCCTGTGCCCCCACAGCCCCTACTCCTCCTCCAAGGCCAGTGCCGATATGTTCGTCATGGCCTTCCACGACACCTACGGTATGCCGGTGAACATCACCCGCTGCTCCAACAACTACGGCCCCTACCAGTTCCCGGAGAAGCTGATCCCCCTGATGATCAACAACGTCAAGCATCACAAGCAGCTGCCCGTCTACGGCGACGGTATGCAGATCCGCGACTGGCTGTACGTGGAGGATCACTGCAAGGCCATTGATATGGTGGCAAACGGCGGCAAGGTCGGCGAGGTGTACAACGTGGGCGGCCACAACGAGCGCCCCAACATCTTCATCGTCAAGACCATCATCAACCAGCTGCACGACCGTCTGCAGGACGAGGGCATCAGCGAGGAGCTGATCAAGCACGTCGCTGACCGTCTGGGTCACGACCGCCGCTACGGCATCGACCCCACCAAGATCAAGAACGATCTGGGCTGGTACCCCGAAACTCCCTTCGAGAAGGGCATCGTGCTGACCATTGACTGGTATCTGAACCACGAGGAGTGGATGAACCACGTCACCAGCGGCGACTACCAGAACTACTATCAGGATATGTACAAGAATAAGTAAGAGCCTGTAAAACACAAAAAGCAAAGAAAAACACCTGCTGTGGAGATTTTTCCACGGCAGGTGTTTTTCTTTAAAAGCCTCTTGACAACTACAGACTACTATGATAGTCTATAACTAGACTATTGCAATAGTATGGGAGATAAATAATGAGACTATTTGATTCAGAACTTAAAATTATGGAGCTTCTCTGGGCTCAGGGTGACATGACAGCAAAAGAATTGGCAGAAAAACTTTCATTGACTGTGGGGTGGAATAAAAATACAACTTATACGGTGCTGAAAAAGCTAGTGGAAAAAGGCGCTGTTAAACGGACAAATCCAGGATTTCACTGCGAAGCACTGGTTGCAAAAGACGAAATCCGAAAAAATGCCGTAACTGAGCTTGTGGAAAAGCTTTATGATGGATCAATGCAACTTTTGTTTGCATCTTTGATTTCGGAGGAAAAGCTTACAGAACAAGAGCGGGAAGAACTACAAAATTTGATTGACAAAATGTAAGGAGTAGCTGGATGCTGCGAAGTAATGAAGTGATTCTGATTTTATTGCTGGTATTTTTGCGTAGACGAATTGCATATCAGATTAGCCCGGTTATTACAGAGATATGTTGGTTGCTATTAGCAATGCGTCTGTTACTTCCGGAAGCAATTTCAGTGAAACTTAATGTACTGGGACAGCAGAAAACGGCACAGATGGAATTTAAGTCGCTTTTTGTAGGGTGGCGTTGGATAGGATGCAGCATATTATGTATAGCTACGGTATGTATGACAGCATCATTTTATTGGAAATTACGGGGGAAAATGCTTTGTACAGAAAATAAAGTCAATGCATGGAAACGGGAACATCCGTTGCGTTTGCCGTATCAAGTATATAGGACGAGTGCAGTTTCAACACCAATTTCCTGTGGGTTACTGTGCCCTCAAATTGTACTGCCAGATATGAATTGTTCGGAGTCGGAAAAAAATTTTATTCTGTTGCATGAATGGACGCATCTAAGGCGTGGCGATTTATGGAAAAAGAGGTTGTTGCTATTAGCAACATTTTGGAATTGATATCATCCAATTGCTTGGGTTATGCTGTTTTTTGCTAATCGAGATATAGAATTATGCTGTGATAGATTCGTTACGCGCACATTAACTAGAAAGCAAAAACAAGATTATGCGCGGTTTTTAGTGGAGTTTCAAACGTATGTGAAATTGCCGCAAACAGGATTTACAGGAGGACAGTTACAAGAAAGGATTGTGAACCTTATGATGAAGCCTCAAAAAAATAATTGGAGCATGCTAGCAGTTTCACTGACATTGCTCACGCTTTGTATAGTATCTGCCTGCATTAGACTTGTACCGCAAGTGGAATACATTCCAAGTGCACAGAGACAAGATAATTATGAAGAAGCAAAAGAAGTAATGCGAAAAGTAAACCGTGATTCAGAAGAAATTTATAATCGATTGGAAAATGGCGAAAAGGTGGTGATAGAATTAGATGATGGAAAAATGGCAGTATTAAAGAATGATATGGAGGAAAAGTAAGGATATGAAAAAAATGCTTTCAATTTTGGCAGTAGCAATTGCAATGTGTGCCTTTGGCTTGGTTGTCTCTGCAGAGAACCCAGAATATTATAAAAACCTAGATATATCTGAGATTTTAGAAAGCATAGAGAACACAGAAGAAGTGCAAGAGGCAAGAGTGGTTCCATGTTGCGATGCAAACTATAAACTGGAATGGGTATTTTTTCACATGACACATTACGCGGTAACGGAAGAAGCAGGCAAACCAGCACCCTGTATTATGCACCTTATTTGGGAACGACAAGTATGTAAAAAGTGCGGAGCAATATGGGCAACGGAAATAAGAAGAACAGAAGAAGGGTGCGGGAAAATGGTACTGTAAATTTTTATGCGGCGTAGCCGACATAACATGTGGAAAGATAGCATATTGCAATAATAAAACCAGCGTCTACTGTATTTCTTATTGGGACTTCCAATAAGAGCGCAGGAGGGCGCTGGTTTATTTTTATCGATTGTAAGTGGTATCTACCACAAAATCCGCTGTTTCTTCAATACGATATTTTGCAAAATAGCCCTCCTCCAGCGGCACCCACCGGGCGGCAAAATCCGCGTAGCGGGCGCCCTCCCGCGCCTGTAAGCGCCGGGTCTGCTCGGCCTTGGTGCAGGTCACAAACACCCGCAGCGTCTCGTAGGGGCGCAGCAGCGGGTGGTGGCTGTAGCTGCCCTCTAAGATCACCAGCGGCTGCGCGGGCAGCTGCACCGGGGGCAGATAAGCCCCCTGCCGGCAGCTGTACGCCCGGTAGGCTACGGGCTGCCCCGCGTAGGCAGGGCGCAGGGCTTCGTCCCGCAGGCGAGTAAGGTCCATGTTGGCGCAGGGAGTGTGTGCCCAGTCCGGGCTGCGCTGAGCAGGCGGCAGGTAGAAATCATCCGTGCGCAGCAGGGTGCAGCCGGGCAGCTGCGCCGCCAGCGCGTTGGCAAGGGTGGTCTTGCCGCTGCCGCAGCGGCCGTCCAGCGCCAGCACCAGCGGGCGGGTGGGCTTTTGCGCCAGCGCGGCGCTAACCAGCGCAGACAGGGTGGACGCGGTGATGGGTGTGGGCATGGGGTTGGCCTCCTTGGCAGGGTGCGCCCCAAGGGGCAGACCCGATAATACCCCGATTATATCATAACCGCCGCCGGAAGGGTAGCGCGAGTGTGGTTTGCCATAAATAACTTTTTTGCCGGAAGGGCTTGACACAGCCCGCTGCGTTGTGGTACACTACTGGCGTTAGAAGCAACTAACCATGCGAGACCCCACCGGCAGCGCCCGCAGACCGGGTGTGCTGCTTCTTTTTTGGAGTGATGGTTAGCCATGTCTTACTTATAACAGCCCGGCATCCGGGGCACACTGACCCCGACACCGCCGCCAAAGGAGAACCGCCATGGAGCGTGATTTTGAGACCGTAATGATCGAACAATGTGCCCCGGTACTGGCGGGGCTGAAGCCTGCGGGGCTGTTCCGCTACGAAACGCGCGACCGTGCCGACCTTGCCCGGCGGGTGGCGGGCTGGAACGCCCAGCTGAACCCCAAGGGCTTGCAGGTGCGGGTGCTGCGGGGGTGCATCGCTACCCGGCAGTATCTGGTGTACGTCTACCGCGCCGCCAAGCTGCAAACGGTGCTGGCAGATGCCGCTGTGCGCGGCTTTTTAGCCCGGGAGGGCTACCGTCTGCCGGAGGATGCTGCGGATTGCAACGCGCTGCTGGACCAGCTCAGCCTGCGGCTGTGCTGCGCGGCGGAGGCGGCGGATTTCCCCCACGAGATCGGGGTATTTCTGGGCTATCCGCTGGAGGATGTGGTGGGCTTTATCCGCCACCGGGGCAAGTGCTTTACCTGCTGTGGGTGCTGGAAGTCCTACGGCGACCCCGCCGCCGCCCAGCAGCACTTTGACCAGCTGGCCAAGTGCACGGCGGTATACCTGCGGCTGTTCCACAGCGGCACGCCCATTTTAAAGCTGGCGGTCGCCGCCTGAAAAATTGATATTCTCTTTTCAAATACTCTCTTTTATCCTGGCAACTCTCCTATGCATCCGACACAGGAGAGAGCGATCCTCCTTTTTACACATGACCGCCCGGTGCAGTTTTGACCCCTGCGCCGGGCGGTCGTGTTTCTCCGTCACCCTGCCCTATAAAAGGGCAAAACGTCCCCCTGAAAATGTAAACATTGGCTAACTTTAGCTCAAGAAATAGAGTTAGTCATTGATGATTTTGATAAAAATGTGGGCCGGTTCCGGCATAAAATTTGTTTGTTCATATAAACTAACTATAAGATATGAAAAATCTATTGACAAGCCGGGTTAGCAGCGATAAACTATCTACGCTGATAGTTACGGCTGACTAACCACCGCAGCATCACATCATTTTTATGGAAGGGGAGCACAGCGATGATGCCTTTGACGATGACAAAAGCAGGCGAGACCGTCACCATCCGCAGGATCAGCGGTAAGGACGAGGTGCGGCTGCACCTGGCCGAGCTGGGGTTCGTGGTTGGCAGCGAGGTGACCGTGGTCAACGAGATCGCGGGCAACCTGATCGTGCAGGTCAAGCAGAGCCGTCTGGCACTGGATAAGACCATGGCAAGCCGCATCATGGTGGACTGAGGCAGCGCCTTCCCGGTGCTGCATGAGATACTGCAAGGGAGGAACGAGTACGATGAAAACACTGAAAGACGTAAAGGTGGGCGAGACCGCCACCGTGGCACGGCTGCACGGCGAAGGCCCGGTGAAGCGCCGCATCATGGATATGGGCATCACCAAGGGGGTGCAGATCTATGTGCGCAAGGTGGCGCCGCTGGGCGACCCCATGGAGCTGACCGTGCGCAACTACGAGCTGAGCGTGCGCAAGGCCGACGCTGAGATGATCGAAGTAGTCTGATACGACCAAAAGGGAGGAAAGGTATCCGCAATGAGCATTAAAATTGCACTGGCCGGCAACCCGAACTGCGGCAAAACGACCCTGTTCAACAACCTGACCGGCTCCAACCAGTACGTGGGCAACTGGCCCGGCGTGACCGTGGAAAAAAAGGAAGGCAAGCTGAAGGGCGACAAGGACGTTGTCATTCAGGATCTGCCCGGCATCTACTCGCTGTCCCCCTACACGCTGGAAGAGGTGGTCTCCCGTACTTACCTTGTGAAGGAGAAGCCCGACGCCATCCTGAACATCATCGACGGCACCAACATCGAGCGCAACCTGTACCTGACCACCCAGCTGATCGAGCTGGGCATCCCGGTGGTGATGGCTGTGAACATGATCGATCTGGTGCGCAAGAACGGCGACACCATCGATCTGAAGAAGCTGAGCGCAGAGCTGGGCTGTCAGGCAGTGGAAATCAGCGCGTTGAAGGGCGAGGGCACCGAGGCTGCCGCCAAGGCTGCGGTCGCCGCTGCCAAGGCCGCCAAGACCGGCGAGCTGCCCCATGTGTTCACCGGCAGTGTGGAGCATGCCATTGCCCACATCGAGGAGAGCATTCAGGGCAAGGTGGATGACCGTTTCCTGCGCTGGTACGCCGTCAAGCTCTTCGAGCGGGATGAGAAGGTGCTGGCAGAGCTTGGGCTGGACAAGGCACTGGTGGATCACATCGATGAGCACATTCAGGACTGCGAGAAGGAGATGGACGATGACGCCGAGAGCATCATCACCAACCAGCGCTATGCCTACATCAACACCGTGGTGGGCAAGGCTGTCAAGAAGAAGGCCCGCACCGAGCACCTGACCATCTCCGATAAGATCGACCGGATCGTCACCAACCGCGTGCTGGCACTGCCCATCTTTGCAGTGGTGATGTACCTGATGTACTCCCTGTCCATGGGCACCTCCATTGCGGACGGCGGCTGGGCGCTGGGCACCTTTGCCACCGACTGGACCAACGATGTGCTGTTCGGCGAGATCGTTCCCAATGCGCTGGGCGGCTTTTTGGAGAGCATCGGCGTAGCGGGCTGGCTGTACGGCCTGATCATGGACGGCATCGTGGCCGGTGTGGGCGCGGTGCTGGGCTTTGTGCCCCAGATGCTGGTGCTGTTCTTCCTGCTGTCCATCCTGGAGGACGTGGGCTATATGTCCCGCGTGGCCTTTATCATGGACCGTATCTTCCGCAAGTTCGGCCTTTCCGGCAAGAGCTTTATCCCGGTGCTGGTTGGCACCGGCTGCGGCGTGCCGGGCGTTATGGCAAGCCGTACCATTGAGAACGAGCGTGACCGCCGCATGACCATCATGACCACCTGCTTCATCCCCTGCGGCGCAAAAATGCCCATCATCGGCCTGATCGCCGGTGCAATGTTCGGCGGCTCCTCGCTGGTGGCAGTGTCTGCCTACTTCATCGGCATGGCAGCCATCATCTGCTCCGGCATCATGCTGAAAAAGACCAAGCTCTTCGCAGGTGATCCCGCTCCCTTCGTGATGGAGCTGCCCGCCTACCATGTGCCCGCATGGGGCAACGTGCTGCGGGCAACTTGGGAGCGCGGCTGGTCCTTCATCAAGCGCGCAGGCTCTGTGATTTTGCTCGCCACCGTCATCCTGTGGTTTGCACAGGGCTTCGGCTTTGAGAACGGTGCCTTTGGCATGATCGAGGATCAGGACAACTCCATCCTCGCCATCGTCGCCACCAAGGTCGCATGGATCTTTGCACCTCTGGGCTTCGGCAACTGGAAGGCCACTGTGGCAAGCGTTACCGGCCTGATCGCCAAGGAGAATGTGGTTGGCACCTTCGGCGTGCTGTACCACTTCGGCGGCGAGCTTTCCGAGAACGGCGACGAGATCTGGGCAGCGGTTGCACAGGACTACACCGCCCTGTCCGCTTACGCCTTCATGATCTTCAACCTGCTGTGCGCCCCCTGCTTTGCTGCGATGGGTGCCATCAAGCGCGAGATGAACAACGGCAAGTGGACGGCCTTTGCCATCGGCTATATGTGCGTACTGGCCTACTGCGCAGCGCTGATGGTGTATCAGCTGGGCGGCCTTATCACCGGCGAGGTGCACTTTGGCCTGTTCACCGTGGTGGCTGTTGTGGTGCTGGCAGCGTTCATCTACCTGCTGGTGCGCCCCAACAAGTACGCCGACAACAACGAAGTAAAGCTGGATACTTCCCGTATCTGATAGAAACGAAAGAGTGTGTGCTGTATGACGGAATTTATTGCAACAAACTTTAATCTGCCCACCATCATCGTGGCAGCGCTGGTGTTCGGCGCGCTGGGCTGGGTCGTATGGCACACCCACAAGCACGGCGGCGGATGCAGCTGCGGCGGCGATTGCAGCCACTGCAAGGGCTGCCACTGAGCATTGAACTAATAAGCACTGAACCGCAAGGAGCGCGGGCTGAAACTCTCGGCTCGCGCTCCTTTTTTAAGTGAAATAAAGTTAGCTTATGATAACACCGGGCAGGCCCCGGCGCGTAAAAAGGAGAGTGACCGGTATGCAGCTGACCGCAGCGCATCTGCGCTATCTGCTGGCCATCTACGAGGTAAGCCGCACCCATCTGGACATCAGCTCCCGCAGCATTGCGGAAAAGCTGGGGGTGACAAAACCCTCGGTGGTGCGCATTCTGAACCTGCTCATGGAGCAGGGCATGATCGTAAAGGAGTATTACGGCAAAATTTACCTGACCGACCGCGGCATCTGGGTGGCAAAGCGGGTGCAGCAGGAGCTGGACGCCATTCTGGCGCACTTTCCGCCGGTGAGCGGGGAGCTGACGGGCGAGGAGCAGTGGAACGCTGCCCTTGCCATGACCAGCGCTTTGCCCCAGCGCCTTTTTACTGCCGACTATGAGCGGATGGTGGAAGAGGAGGAAACTCCCTCCGTCAAAGCCTGACGGCTTTGCCTGCTCCCGGGGATACCCCCTCAGTCTTTGCTGCGCAAAGCCAGCTCCCCCAAGGGGACGCCTTTTGGTGCTGCCGCAAAGTTTCCCGCCATCGCTGAAGCCTTCCCCCGGAGTGGGGGAAGGCTTTCCTCAAAGGGAGAGCCAAGAGCACTGCCGGAAGATTTCTCATTGCACCTAAAACTTTAGTGATGAACTTTATGGCTTGGCTCCCCCTTGGGGGAGCTGGCGCGGGAGCGCCTGAAGGGGGGCCCCTCCCCGTGAAAATGCAAATGCCGGACAGCTTGCAGGCTGCCCGGCATTGTGCGTTGTGTTTATTTTTTGATCGCCCGCAGGATGCGGTTGGCGATGTACTTATGCCCGCTCACGGTGGGGTGGGCGTCGGTGGCGGTCATGGCAAAGGGGATGGGCACATAGGTCACATTCTCGTTCTGGGCGGCAAGGCTCTTGCTAAGGGCATTCAGCCGCCGGAACAGCTGTGTCCACTCCGGCAGCAGGGGCACAGGGTTGGTGTAGCCCAAAAGGATGATCTGCGCGTCCGGATTCAGCGCCCGCAGCTCCGCTACGACCTGCGGCATATGCACGGCAGCTTCCTGATACGCCTGCTCGCAGATGGCGTCCGTACCGCCGCCCAGCAGCAGCTGGGTGGTGGCCTGTTTTTCTTCCTTTGTCAGCCGCAGGCGGGAAAGGTCGCTGTTCAGCCGCTGCAGGTTCTCAAAGCTGGGCTCGCGCAGCACGCCGCTGACCATGGTGGCTACCAGCTGCTCGCTCTTCCAGTTGGTGGCGTTGCCCAGCGCCACAAGGGCGGGCACCAGCGCATCGTTGGAGCCGATCTGCACGCTGATGACGTCCGCGCGCTTGAGGTAGTCCAGCATCTGGGGGTAGACGTAGTAGGTGCCCGCCTGCTGGTTCATCTGGGGCATTGCGCCGGTGCGCAGCATATCCGCAAGGTCGCCGGTGGTCAGGCCGGGCAGGCCAAGGTTGATGGCGTGCTGGCGGTCCAGCCCAAGGCCTTTGCCTACCAGCGAAACATAGCACTGCTCCGGGTAGCCCTCGAAGTTTGGGGCCGCGTCTATGCCGATGGCGGCTTCGGTGTACTTGAAATCCGGCAGACCCACGCCGGAAACGATGCTGTCGCCCAGCGCCACATAGGTGCGCTGAGGATCGGCAGCAGGGGCTTCCGCAGCGGGGGCTTCCGCATCCGGGGCAGCTGCCTCGGCGGTCTGCTCCTGCGCGGCGGGGGCGGTCTGTTCCGGCGGCAGGGCGTCGGGCTGCTGGGCAAAGGCAGGCACAGCCAGCAGCACCAGCGCAGCGGCGCTGCACAGCCATGCGGTAAAACGAGGATGTTTCATGGATGATTCCTTCTTTCTCAAGGGCAGGGGGGGTTACCCCACCTCTTCTTCCAGCTTACGGTAGTCGGCCTTACCGGCGGGGGTCAGGGGCATTTCGGGAATGATCTTATAGGCCGAGGCGGCGGGCTGCACATACTCCGGCAGCTCCTCAAGGCACAGCTGGCGCAGCTCCCGCAGGATCTGGCGCTTTTTGCCGGTGGCGGCAGGCTCCAGCACCACAAAGACGAAGGGCAGACGTCCCTGGGTGTGGTCGGTATCGGCGTAGCCCACCACGCAGCACTGGTGCACGGCGGGGTGGCGGCTGATGACGTTTTCGATCATGGAGGGGAACACCTTGAAGCCGTCGTGCCGGATGATGATGCGCTTGATGCGGGCATCCAGATACACAAAGCCGTCCTCGTCCATGGAGCCGATATCGCCGGTGTGCGCCCACAGCTGGCCGTCCGCGTGGCGGCGCAGCAGGTAGGCGGTCTCCTCGGGCTTGTTGTAGTAGCCCTTCATGGCGGTGGGGGTGCAGATGCAGATCTCGCCGCGCTGACCGATGGGCAGCTCGGTCTCGGTGCCCGGCTCGAAGATGGAGACCACCGTGTTGACCATGGGGATGCCCACGCTGCCGGGCTTTGTCACGTTACCGGCGGCGATGGTGGCCGCCGAGGATACCTCGGTCATGCCGTAGCCCTTTGCCAGCGGGTACTCCACCCCGTGGGCTTTGAGGAACCGGTTCACCGTCTGCTCCGCGCCCAGCGAGAGGGAATCGCCTCCGGCGGCGTAGTTGCGGATGAAGGAGAGGTCTTTGTTTTTCAGCAGCGGGTCGGCGGCAAGCTGCTGGTAGTGGGTGGGCACGCCGAACATGTGCGCGGGCTTGTACTTCCACACCAGTGCGCCCAGCTTTTCCGGGTCCAGATTGGGGATGATGATGATATGCAGCCCCATGACCAGCGGCATGTGGATGCCGCAGCTGTAACCGTAGGCGATGAAGGGCGGCATCACGTTCAGCAGCTTCTGCCCGCGGCGGAACAGACGGCTCTGGGCGGCAAACTCCTGTGCAAGGGCGTTGAAGCAGTAGTCGGTCAGCATAACGCCCTTGGGCGAGCCGGTGGTGCCGCCGGTGTGCACCACCACGCAGGTGTGCTGGGGGTCGTAGGGCACGGCGGCGGGGCTGTGCCCTTTGCCTGCGGCGATAAAAGCCTTCCAGCGCAGCACGTTGGAGGCGTAGCGGTTTTTATCCGGCTCTGTCAGCTTGTAGCCCACGGCTTTGGCCAGCGGCAGACTGTCGGCGGGGCTGAGCACCACCACCCGCTCCACGCTGGTGCGCTTTGCGGCCTGATGGCAGCGGGGGTACACCACGTTCAGGCAGATGAGCAGGCGGGACTCCACCTCCTGGATGTACTCCCGGATGCCCTCGGCGCTGTACCGGGGGTCTACCAGATTCAGGGTAGCGCCCAGCAGGTCGGCGGCGTAGAAGGTGTAGACCACCTCCGGGGTCATCACGCTGACCACCGTGATGATATCGCCCTTTTTCACCCCCAGCGCCTGCAGGGCGGCGGCGGTCTTTTTTATCTGCACGATCAGGTCGGCGTAGCTGAACTTGCGGCCGTAGTATTCCAGCGCGGTGTCGCCCAGGTGCCGCTCGTTGTTGCGGCAGACCAGCGCAAAGGCCGAGCACTCCGGCACGGATTGATGGATGTACTTTTCCTCATAATATTTCAGCCATGGCTTTGCCTTGGAGGCGTAGACCGGCTCCTTGCCATCTTCCATCATAGGATCAGACCTTTCTTTATCATCATTCGGAGACCGGCTCTCCGAGAGCAGGTGCAGTTACATTGGCAGGGGCAGCGCTCTGCCCGGCGGGGACGGCAGCGGGCAGGGCGGTCTCCGCGGCCGGGGTGGCGGTCTCCGCAGTCTGGGCGGTGGCTTCGGCAGCGGTCTCCGCAGCGTTTTCCGCTGCCTTGGCGGCCTCCTCGGCGGCCTTGGCGGCGCGCTCGGCCTTCAGCTGCTCGGCGCGCTGACGTGCCTCCTCCTGCCGTTTCAGGGTGCGCGCCTTGATGCGGCACACCGAGCACAGACCCTCGGCGCTGTCCGGGGCAATGGGCTTGCCGCACTGCTTGCACAGGGTCTTGGTGCACTTGTACAGCACCACGGGGCCAAGGGTGGTCAGCTGGTACAGCTTCATGCCGTCAAAGCCCTTGTTGGAGCATACGTTCATGCATACGCCGCACTCGCTGCACTTCCACGGGGTAAGCACCATGCGGGTCTGGCCATTGGGCATCTCCTCAAACTTCAGGGCATTGGCGCGGCAGGCTTTCTCGCACCGGCCGCAGCCAAAGCAGTTGTCGGTGAACTTGGGCATATAGTAGCCGTACTGCAGGGGCGTTTCCATGGCGGCTTTCAGCTGCTTTGTGCGCTGGTGCAGCAGCAGGCGGAAGTCCACCCCGCTGTCCTCTTCGCTGCGCAGGCCGGGCAGCATCTGCAGCAGCTTTTTGGTGCCGCTCTTGGAGCCGTGGCTCACCTGTTCCAGCATCTCGCGGCGGGTCAGCTCCTGCACATGGTAGGGGTACTCCTTTTCCTCATACGCCAGCGAGAACCGCGCTTCAAACATCGGCTGACCGAAAAAGTCCACAAGGCGGGTCAGTTCTTTGCGCAGCTGCTCGGCGCAAAGGTCGTTCTCGCACTGCCCGCAGGGGGTCAGGTCCAGCACGATCTTTTTGTTCAGTGCCAGATACGCCAGCGCCTCCCACGAGAGGGCACAGATGCAGCTGCGCACCACGGTGTTCTTGCGGGTGGACTTCTCACAGCCGATCCAGATGGTATCACTGTCGGTGTCCGCCGCGGCGGTATCCCGCTGCACCTGCTCCGGCGAAGGCGCAATGCAGCCGCTGCGGCAGGCGGAAACGCACAGCCCGCAGTCGGTGCAGGGGTCCCAGTCCTTGACAAGGTTCGGGCGGGTAAAGATCTCCTCGCCATAGGGACAGATGTCCTTGCAGGTCGTGCAGGGCTTGCGGTGAGGGTGCAAATTCCAGCACTGGCGGCGGTTGATCTCGGGATGGCTGGTCTTCATCAGGGCATCCATTGCAGTTCTGGTAAAAAAGCCCATGGTCTTACTCCTTTTCCACAACAGAGGTAAGGGCGGCGTGGTCGAGCAGGAAACGCTGCACCTTCTGGTTGGTCACGGCGGCGGCGATGGCGTCCCGGCTGAGCACCTTGCGGATCTCTTCTTCCGGGGTGTCGTGCAGCTTGGAAAGGCGGGCGATCTCGGCGTCCACCTCCTGCTGGGTCACGGTGATCTTTTCGGCTTCGGCAATGGCGCGCACTGCCAGCATTGCCCGCAGCTGGCGCTCGGCTTCCCTGCGGTAGCCCTCCCGCACCTGCTCCGGGGTCAGCCCGGCGCTCTTGCAGTAGAGCTCCATGGTCATTTTGCTCTTGCGCAGCTTTTCCCGCAGCTGGGTCATCTGGTACTCGGCGTTCTGTGCCAGCAGCTCTGCGGGCAGTTCCACGGTCAGGTTCGCGCCTGCCATATCCAGCAGCGCCGCCCCGGCAATGCGGTCGGCGTTGGCCTCGTGGGAAAGGCGCTTTTTCTCCCGCAGGCTCTCCCGCAGGGCATCAAGGTCCGCATAGCCCAGCGATTTTGCAAGGGCATCGTCCACGGGGGGCACCTGCTTGCGCTCCACCGTGTGCAGGCAGATCTCAAACTGCGCCGTCCTGCCGGAAAGCTCCGGCACCCGGAAATCGGCGGGGTAGGTGAAATCGAACCGGAAAGTCTCGCCCGCGCAGTGGCCGTACACGGCATCCTCGGCGGCGGGCATCAGCTGCCCGGTGCCCAGCACTACGGTCACCTTCTCCATCCGGCTGTCCGGGATGGGCGCACCCGCGAGAAAGCCCTCGAAATCCAGCGTGACCCGCATCCCGCGGGCGGCGGGCGCGTCAGTGGGCACAAAGGGCGCGTGGACCCGCGCCAGGTTGCCGATATCCGCCTCTACGGCCTTATCCGATACCGGGCGCACCCGGCGGGTGAAGGCAAGCCCCTTGTACTGCCCCAAAGTGGCAGCGGGCATGGTGTTTGCAGTTTGTTCCATAGTCGAACACTCCTTTTTACAAAAGCGGCGTTACAGCCCACGGGCGGCCAGCCAGCTTTCTGCGATCTGGGAGAACATCTCCGGGTACTGGGCATCTTCTTCTTTAAAGGCGCTCAGGTAGTACTCCACCTCGGCGCGGGTGGGGGCTACGGTGCGCCGCCAGATGGTAAAGGTGGTGCCGTTGCCCATATCAAAGGTGGCTTCCAGCGCAAAGTACTCGTCCCGCACCGCAAGGAACCTCTCGTTCAGCTTGTGGGACATCTCGCCGTTGCCCACAAAGGTCTGGGGGAAGGGGTCGGCGGTGAGGACATATTTGGCCTCGAAGAACTGCATGGGGAAGTTGTGGGTGCCCGGCACCGAGAAGCCGAAGGCCAGCTTATCGTTGATGGGGGTTGCGGGCAGCTGGCAGTTCTTGAAGTGATCCGGGCAGTACAGCATATCGTGGGGGATCATGTAGCTGATCTCGCCCTCGGCGCAGTGGGTGTCGATCCAGTTGGCAATGGCCTTGATCTGCGGCAGATCCTTGCGGTCATAGATCAGCTTGTCCAGCCGGACGAACTCCTCGGTGACTGCCAGCGGGAAGTGATCCACCAGAAAGCCCGGCAGGGCAATGGTGGTCAGGGGAGAGCAGCGCACCGAGGTGGCAAACACGAGGGTGAACACCCAGAACACGACCTTTGCCGTCCGGAAGCGGCTGATGCCCTCCGCCAGCGCCGCTGCGCCCAGCAAAAACAGGAGAAACCACCCCGGGAGGAACAGCAGCATCTGGTGGGAGCCGGTGTTCTGGATGCGGGTGAACAGCAGCATGCTCAGCAGGATCTCCAGCCCGGCAAGGCAGGGCAGCGCAGGCATTTTGCGCTTTTTCAGGCTGAACCACAGCCCCATGCCCACGAGCACAAGGTTCATCAGACCCATGCGCCAGAACTGCAGGCTGATCTCGGCTGCAAAGCCGCCGCCGTTATAGTAGGAATAGCGCTCGGCGTAGCTGTAAGCGAGGATGCGGCTGACCATCGGCCACAGCAGGATCAGCATGGCCACCATGCTCATCAGGCCGAACAGCACGAGGTTGCGCACCTGCAAAAGCGCCTGCTTTTTCTGCCCGGCGCGGGCGGTGCGCGCGCTGCTTACCAGCACCAGCACCGCGTAGGCAAAGTAGTAGCCCACCACAAAATATAAGTACCACCGGCGGGAAAGGATGATGGCTGCTGTGGCGGCAAACAGCAGGCAAAAGCGCACCGGCTCCAGCTTTTCAAACCGGAAGTCCAGCGTGAGCAGCAGGATGCTGAAGCCGAAGATGAGGCCGAACCAGTCCGGCTGGCTGAGCATGGCGCTCATGCGCAGCCACGGGTAGGTGACCATCCATGTCATGCCGATGAGGAAGTACCAGAAGCGGTTTTTCACCCGCAGCATCTGCCCCACCTTGATGGTAAGCCCTGCCAGCAGCACCAGCAGCATGGGCAGGACGCTGAACACCTGACAGAAGGCAAAGCTGTCGCCGGTGCGGTCGCTCAGGCAGAAGGGAAACTCCAGAAACAGGGTGATAAAGTTGGTGTAGTCCTCGGCAAAGGAGCCGAAGATGAACTGGAAGCCCGCCGCCGGGCTTTGCAGAAAGGCAGCTTCGGCCCAGTACTGCTTGTTGATATAGTTGACATAGTCCCAGATATACACAAAGCTGCGGCGGCCAAGCGCCCAGAAAAAGTAGACCAGCGCCGCCGCCCACAGGCCGACGAGCACCGCCTTGTGGAAGAGGTCAAATTTGATTCCCGCCACCCGCAGCACCAGCAGCACACAGGCAAACAGGGCAAGGTTGCACCACAGGCTCACCAGCGGAAAAAAGAACTTGCTGCCGGGCGCAGCCAGCGCAAAAACGGCCAGCAGCACCGCTGCTGCCGCCAGCACCAGCACGATTTTCGCCGCAGCGGAAACGCGGGGCTTCGTAATGGGTTCGGACATGGAATAGGACCCTCCTTGCAAAATTTCACACCTTACAGTATAACAACTCCCCGGGGCACTGTCCAGCACCCCGGCGGCGAAAAATGCAGAATGTCCCGCCGCTTTCAAAGCAGACGGGACATTTTTGCGTAAATATTACTTATCGGAAACTTCCGCGGCGGCCTTAGCAGCCTTTGCCGCCTTGCGCTTTTGCGCCAGCGCCCTGTTGGCGCTCAGGCGGGCGGCGTCCGGGTTGGGGGCTTCCGGGGACAGCCGCAGCAGATAGCTGCCCATGGCGGGCAGGTCCAGCGTCAGGGTGTAGTCCCGGCCGAACACACCGCCATCGGTGGTGTGGAAGCTCTGCTTGCGGTGCGCCTTGTGCACGCCGCCCCAAGTGCCGGCCTCGGTGTCCAGCACCAGCTCTGCGCTGCAGGGGAACTTGAGGTACAGGGGGAACTTTTTGTGGGCGTGGTCCTGCGTGTTCATGACGCAGAGCAGGTTCTGCCCGCGCCCTTTGCGCAGCCATGCGTACACACCCTCGGCGCAGCTTTCGTTTGCCACCCACTCAAAGCAGTCCGGGTTGTACTCGCCATCGTAGAGGGCGGGCTCGGAGGCGTAGGTGCGGCTCAGAGCGGCAAAGTACTTCTGGAAGGCATCGTGGAAGGGGTATTCCAGCAGATTCCAGTCCAGCTCCCGCTTTTCGTCCCACTCCCGGAAATGTGCCAGCTCGTTGCCCATAAAGTTCAGCTTTTTGCCGGGATGGGTGTACATATAAAAATACAGGGTGCGCAGCTGGGCGCATTTTTCCGCGTAGCTGCCCCACAGCTTGTCAATGATGGTCTTTTTGCCGTGCACCACCTCATCGTGGCTCAGCGCCAGCAGATACAGCTCGTTGTAGAAGTAGTGCATACTGAACAAAAGCTTGCCGTAGCAGCCCGGGCGCTCGCCGAAGGGGGTGGCAAAGTAGTCCAGCGTGTCGTGCATCCAGCCCATATCCCACTTGTAGTCAAAGCCCACGCCCTCGTAGCGGGTGGGGGCGGTCACCTTTAAAAAGTTGGTGGAGTCCTCCGCCATGTAGATGCCGGTGGGCCAGCGCTCGTTCAGCCCGTGGTTCAAACTGCGCAAAAAGTTCACCGCGCCCTGATTCACGCCCCGGTTGGGGTCGCCCTGCCAGTACAGCGCCCGGGAGATGGCGTCCATGCGGATGCCGTCGCAGTGGTACACGTCCATCCACAGCCCGGCGGCGCTGCTCAAAAAGCTGCACACCTCCCGGCGGTAGTAGTTGAAGTTGCAGGTGCCCCACTCGCTCTGTCCCACGTCGCTGTCGTACTCGTACAGGTAGGTGCCGTCAAACTTTGCCAGTGCGTCAGCGTTGGCGGCAAAGTGCACCGGCACAAAGTCCATGATGACGCCGATGCCCATGCGGTGGCAGGCGTTGACAAAGCCCGCGAACTGGGCGGGGGTGCCGTAGCGGCTGGTCACCGAAAAGTAGCCGGTGGTCTGGTAGCCCCAGCTGCCGTCAAAGGGGTGCTCGGCCAGCGGCAGCAGCTCCACATGGGTAAAGTGGTGCTCCAGCAGCCACGGGATCAGCTCCCGCGCCAGCTCCTCGTAGTTGTACCACCCGTCCGAGCCGTCCGGCCGGGTTGCGCCGGGCTTGTGCTTCCAGCTGCCGGCGTGCAGCTCGTAGATGTTCAGCGGGCGGTTGCGGCATTTGTCCCGCCGCTCCATCCACGCGGTGTCGTCAAAGGTGAAATCCAGCTTTGTCAGTTTGCTGGCGGTGCCGGGGCGCAGCTCGGTGGCAAAGGCGTAGGGGTCGCTGCGCATCACGGTGCTGCCGTCCGCGCCATGCACGCGGTATTTGTACAACTCGCCCTCCGCAAGGCCGGGGATAAAAGCGCTCCACACGCCGGTATCGGCTTTTTCCATGGGTACGCCGCGCTCCCAGCCGTCAAAGCCGCCGCACACCTCCACGGCGGTGGCACCGGGTGCCCACACGGCAAAACGCCAGCCCTCGGCGCCGTTTGGGTCGGTGCAGGGGTGCGCACCCAGAATGCGGTAGGCATCGAAGCAGTCGCCACTGAAAAACGCGCGGGGGATCACAGGGTAATTCATGCAAAGATCTCCTTACTTCTCTATGTTGACCGGCGGTGTGCGCCGGTTGATACAAGGCTGTTTGGGCAAACTATCCAAGAAAAACGCTTTTTTACCGGCACAGTAGCCGATAATCTTAGCGAATCTTGACAAAAATCGGCAAAAATACACATATTTGCCAGAGGGTGTGGTATACTGTTGCTACCGCCTTGCGGGCGGTGCAACTTTTTAGAGCAATAGAATGGGAGCGAACGATCATGGCTTGGTATGACGAAGCAGTATTTTATCACATCTATCCGCTGGGGCTGTGCGGCTGTGCGCACGAAAACGACGGCCAGCCCACCCCGGGCGCTTTTGCAAAGCTGGAAGCATGGGCAGCCCACGCGGCAAAGCTGGGCTGTACAGCTATCTACATCGGCCCGCTGTTCGAGAGCGGCTCCCACGGCTACGATACCATCAACTACCGTCTGGTGGACCGCCGCCTTGGCACCAACGAGGAGTTCAAGGCTTTTGTGGCGGCCTGCCACGCCCGCGGGCAGCGGGTCATCGTGGACGGCGTGTTCAACCATGTGGGCCGCGATTTCTTCGCGTTCCAGGACCTGAAAGCAAACCGCGAGAACGCCCGCTATAAGGACTGGTTCTGCGATGTGAACTTCTGGGGCAACAACGAGTATAACGACGGCTTTTCCTACGGCAACTGGGGCGGCTACAACCTGCTGGTCAAGCTGAACCAGCGCAACCCGGAGGTGCAGCAGTATCATTATGATACCGTCCGCTTCTGGGTGGAGCAGTTTGACATCGACGGCATCCGTCTGGACGCAGCCGATGTGCTGGATTTCGACTTCATGCGCGGGCTGCGCCGTCTGGCAAACGAGGTAAAGCCGGAGTTCTGGCTGATGGGCGAGGTCATCCACGGCGATTACAGCCGCTGGGCAAACCCGGAAATGCTGCACTCGGTCACCAACTACGAGCTGCACAAGGGCCTGTGGAGCGGCCACAACGACCACAACTATTTTGAAATTGCCCACACCATGCGCCGGCTGCAGGGGCTGTGCCACGACACCCGGCTGTATCTCTTCTCGGATAACCACGACGTGGAGCGCCTGCCCAACAAGCTGCGCAACCGGGAGCACATCCGGCATATCGCCATTCTGGTGTACAGCCTGTGGGGCATCCCGTCCATCTACTACGGCTCGGAGTTCGGCATTGAGGGCAAAAAGGAGTGGGGCAGCGACTGGCCGCTGCGCCCCTGTCTGGAGCTCAGTGACTACGCTGATGCAGAACGTACAAATCCTGTTACCAGTGTATACAAAGCGCTGGGGAAATGCAAGGCTGAATTGCCGGAAATGACCTATGGCGAGGTAAAGGAATTGCAGCTCACCACCCAGTGCTACGCCTTTGCCCGGGTGCTGGACGGCAAGGCGGTGGTAGCGGTGCTGAACAACGGCGATACCCCCGCACAGCTGGAGTTCCAGCTGCCGGTGGAAACCGCCAAGGTCACCGACCTGCTGGCGGACACCGTGGGTGCGCAGGAGGTGCTGGTCTCCACCGAGTGGGACCGCATGAAGGTGCAGCTGCCCTCCAATTACGCCACCCTGCTGCGGGTAGAATAAAGCAACGCCTGCGGCGTGACCGGCGCAAAAGCCTTTACCCTTTGGAGATAGGTTTCCCCCTTCCGGGGGAAGCCTTTGTTCAGAAAGCTGAGATTGGAATAACCTTGCACATTTTGCCGCGTTTTGCTACAATAAGGAGAGAAAAGTCGTTTTACGGAAAGGAAGCCTGACCCCCTATGAATGCAGCACAGCGCAGAGAACGCATCCTGACCCGGCTGAACAGCGCCGGTGCCCCCTTAAGCGCCAGCACACTGGCGGCAGAGCTGGGGGTGTCGCGGCAGATCGTGGTAGGGGATGTGGCGCTGCTGCGCGCCGGCGGGGCGCAGATCGATGCCACCCCCCGGGGCTACCAGCTGCACCCGGCGGAGAAGGGCTATACCGGCATTCTGGCCTGTGTGCACCGCACGCAGGAGGAGATGCGCCGGGAGCTGTACACCGTGGTAGATCAGGGTGGCACGGTGGTGGATGTGGCGGTGGAAAACAGCCTTTACGGCGAGATCCGCGCCACGCTGAACCTGTGCAACCGGTACGATGTGGACAACTTTATCCGTCAGGCAGCCGATGCACCCGAGAGCCTTTTGAGCCGTATGACCGGCGGTGTGCACCTGCACACCCTGCGCTGCCCGGATAAGGACACCTTTGCCCGCATCCGCGATGCTTTGGAGCAGCAGGGGCTTTTGTACCGCAGGGAGTAACGCCGCTCCGCTTATACCCAGTATAAAAAGGCTTGCGGGGCTTGTCTATCCGCAAAACCGGAAAAATGTTGGAAAATCAACAAAAATGCAAAAGAGGTGGGTTTTCTGGATATCCGCATTGAAAAGACCGAGCGCGCCATCAAGCAGGCCTTTATGGAGCTGCGCCGCGAAAAGCCGGTGGAAAAGATCCGTGTCAAGGAGCTGTGCGACCGCGCCTGCATCAATAAATCCACATTCTACGCCCACTATCAGGATATCTATGCGCTGGCCAACGCCATGGAGGACGAGATGGTGCACGCGGTGGTGGAAAGCCTGCCCCGCCTGACCGCCAGCGATGTGAGCGAGCGCACCGAGTGGCTTGCGCGGGAGATGTTCCGCGCCTTTGCCGAGCATCAAGAAGAGATCGCCGTGCTGTTCTCCGGCTCCCGGCAGGGGCTGTTCATCAACCGGGTGGAGCAGGCCATGTGCCAGTGCATCGCCCAGACCGACCCCACCTTTGAGACGGACGTAGTGCGCAAGGTGGTGCTTTCCTTCTGCGTACAGGGGTGCTACTACACCTTTACCAGCTACTGCGGTCAGATGGACGAAAAACGCCTTGTGACCCTGCTTGCCTCCATTGCCCGCGCCGCGCAGCGGATACGGATGTAACGGGGCTGGTTTTGCATGCGCTCCGCTAACGGGTTGCGGCTCCCAGCATCCGCTTCGTGCCTTGGGCGGCACTCGCGTCTTGCTGGCCGCTGCCCCAACAACTCCTTCCTGTTTCCGCCACTGGCGGCGGTCGTCGTCGTTGCTGCGCATAATCAGCGGAAAAATTATTTTTATTTCGGGATAGCGGAGCGTCTGCGGACGCTCCGCTATCCCATTTTCACAGGGCAGGGACGTAACCGAAAACGGCAGCTGCGCCCCGCCCATAAAAATACAAAGTCGGGCAGTCTGCGGGCTGTCCGATTTTTTGTTTTCACGGGGGATACACACCTTGACAAAACCACCAAAAAATAAGACGAAAATTCGTCATCTGCACTTTTTTACCATATTTTTCAAGAAAGAGTTTACACTATGCCAGAAACAGTGGTATTATATAAAATAGTGTAATATGGGGTAAAATGTGTCTGTATACTCCGGGAGGGAAAAGGATGAAGGACAAGATCTCACGCCGCAGCTTTCTGGCGGCGGCTGCGGTCTCGGCAGCGGCACTGGCCGTGTCCGGCTGTGATGCAAAAACGAGCAAAAAAGAAGTGACCGACATCACGGTCTGGAACGACTACAACGGCGACCAGCTGGAAAGCTTCAACCGCCTTGTGAGCACCTTCAACGAGACCATCGGCAAGGCAAAGGGCATCCGGGTGTCCGGCTCCAGTCAGGGCACGGTGAACGATCTGGAAGCCAACGTGATGGACGCTGCCGAGGGCAAGGTGGGCTCTGCGGAGATGCCCACCATTTTTGCCGCCTATGCGGATACCGCTTATAAGCTGGACCAGATGGGCATGGTGGTGGATTTAAAGGACTACCTGACCGAGGATGAAAAGGCCGCCTTTGTGCCCGGCTATATCACCGAGGGCGATTTTGACGGCAGCGGCAGCATAAAAATTTTTCCGGTGGCAAAATCCACCGAGCTGATGTTCTTTAACGATACCGACTGGCAGCGGTTTGCAAAGGACACCTTTGTGCGTTACGGTGCTCTTTCCACCATGGAGGGTGTGACCGCAGTGGCCGAACAGTACTACAACTGGTCCGGCGGCAGGGCACTGTTTGGCCGGGACGCGCTGGCAAACTATATGATTGTGGGCGCAAAGCAGCTGGGCTGCGAAATTTTTGAAGTGCACAACGGCAAAATGACCCTGCACTTTGATCATGATGTGGTGCGCAAGCTGTGGGATAACTACTATGTGCCCTTCGTCAAGGGGTATTTTGCTGCGAATGGCCGCTTCCGCAGCGATGATGTGAAAACCGGCGCACTGCTGGGCTGTGTAGGCTCCTGTGCCAGCGCCACCTTCTTCCCGAAGCAGGTGATGCCCGGGGATAATCAGGTCCACGATATCGAGATGAAGGTGCTGCCTGCGCCCCGGTTTGCCGGGAGCGAAAAGGTAGCGGTGCAGCAGGGTGCCGACATGGTGGTCACCACCGGCACCGAGGCCGAGATCAACGGCGCAGTCACCTTTTTAAAGTGGCTCACCGAGCCGCAGAATAATATCGCTTTCTCGGTGGAGTCGGGCTATCTGCCGGTGACCACCGCCGCCAACGACATGGAAGCCATCTGCGCAAGCGGGCTGGAGCTGACCGACAATATGGAGCAGATCCTTTCCGGCGCGGTAAAAACGGTGCGCGAAAACGAGCTGTACACCCCTACGGCCTTTGCAGGCGGCACCGCAGCCCGCAAGATACTGGGATACAGCATGGGCGATCAGGCCAGTGCCGACCGGGACACGGTGCTGGAACGCATTGCCGCAGGCCAGAGCGCGGAGGCAGCCATGGCAGAGTTTTTGACCGACGACTATTTTGAGGCGTGGTATCAGGCCACCCTTGCACAGTTACAGCAGTACGAGGGCTGACCGCCCGCAAAAAAGACGGAAAGGAGGCAGGGCGATGTTTGACGCATGGAAAGAGCGCCAGCGGCAGCGCTTGAAAAACAGACCGGAAAGAACCGTGTTCTACAATATTTTTGCCACCATGATGCTGGTGCTGGCGGTGGAGCTGCTGCTGGCGATCGTCAGCATCCTTGTCGTCAACGTGACCGGGCAGCTGGACGAAAACGCCAAGGATCTGCTTACCATGCGGGTGCGCAACCGCGCCAGCTATGTGCAGGAGATCCTGCGGAACGCGGAGGATCTGGAGCAGCTGAGCGAGCAGATCACCGCCACCACCCAGCAGCTGCTGAAAAGCGGCGATATCTCGCTGGACACGCTGGATAACGGCAGCGAACAGAGCGATGCCCTGCTGGTAGCGCTTGCCCCGCAGCTTCTGGACACCCTGCGCACAAAGCAGGTGACCGGCATCTTTCTCATCCTGAACACCCATGATCTGGACACCTGCGAGGTGGGCAAAAAAATGCCCGGCATCTACCTGCGGGATATGGACCCGGACGCCCGCCCTTCGGAGCGCAACAGCGACCTTTTGCTGGAACGCGCCAGCGCCACAGTGGTAAAAGAGCTGGCCATCGGCACGGATAAGGGCTGGCAGCCCGCTTTCCCCTATCAGGGAGATACCAAGGGCGGCATCCTGCGCACGGTATTTCAGACCGCGTATAAGAGCGATGCCGGCCTTTCGGCGGAAAGCTATGGCCGCTGGACCACCAACTCCTACTGTCTGGCAGGGGACGACCGGCACGCCATTGCCTACTCGATGCCGCTGATCCTGCCGGACGGCACGGTATACGGCGTGGTGGGCGTGGAACTGCTCACGGACTATCTGCAGACAAAGCTGCCCTTCACCGAGCTGGACGAGGACAAGGCAGGCACCTATTTTATCGTGACCACTACCGATGATGCGCTGACGGACGGCGTGCTCTCCCTGCGCAAGACCGTGACCTCCGGCGAGGATCTGGTAACGGCAGATGCACCGCTGGGCGTTTTGAACTGCCGCAGCGATGGCAACGGCGGCAACTGGGTGGAGCTGAACGATAAGCGCTATTATATGGTGCTGGAGCCGCTGCAGGTGTATAACCGCAACGCGCCCTTTGCCGCCGAAAAGTGGTTTCTGGCGGGTACCATGGAACAGTCGGTGCTGCTGGCTTTTTCCAGCCGGGTGCGCGAGGTGCTGCTGACCACCATAGCGATCACGCTGGTGCTGAGCGTTTTGGGCAGCCTGCTGGTCTCGGCACGGCTGGCCAGACCCATCAACCGTTTGTACCGCGAGGTGATAGACGCGCAGGAGAAAAAGACCTTCCCCCGCCTGTCCCGCACCGCCATCCGGGAGGTGGACCGCTTTGCCGAGACCATTACCGAGCTGAACAAGGAGCTGGTGACCAACTCCACCAAGTTTTTGCGCATCATGGATATGGCCAGTGTGGAGATCGGCGGCTACGAGCTGCGCACCGACACCGGCAGCGTGTTTGTGACCGATAATTTCTTCTCCCTGCTGGGCAAGCCCGAGATGCAGGGCGAGCCGCTGAGCGTGCGCCGGTTCGAGGAGGTGCTCAAGGGCATCCGGGAAAAGAATCCCTGTGACCACACCGCCGAGGGCGACGAGCTGCTGACCATTCAGCAGCCGGACGGCGTGCGGTACATCATGCTGCGCAGCACCATCGAGGGGCACGCCAAGATCGGCCTTGCCGAGGACGTGACCGCCGCTGTGCTGGAACGCAAGCGCATCGAGCACGAGCGCGATCACGATATCCTGACCGGGCTGTACAACCGGCAGGCCTTCAACCGGGTGTGCACCGAGCTGTTTGCCGCGCCGGAGCGCATGGGCGTGGCGGCGCTGATGATGATGGACTTGGATAACCTCAAGCACATCAACGATACCTACGGCCACGACTGGGGCGACCAGTACATCCGCCGCACCGGTCAGTGCCTGCGGGACAATACCCCCGCCGGGACGGTGTGCGCCCGCCTTTCCGGCGATGAGTTCCTTGTGCTGTTCCACGGCTACCGCAGCCGGGACGCAGTGCGGGAAAAGATCGACTGCCTGACCAATGCCATGCGGCAGAGCGTGGCGCTGCTGCCCAGCGGCAACGCTTTGCACATCAGCCTTTCCGGCGGCATTGCGTGGTACCCGGACGACGGGCAGGACTGGGAGACTTTGAAAAAATACGCCGACTTTGCCATGTATCAGGTCAAGCATTCGGAGAAGGGCCGGGTGGAGGAGTTCGACATCGGGGTGTACAACCGCGAAGCCTACGCCGAGCGCACCCGCAGGGAGTTCCGGCAGCTGCTCAGCAATGCGCAGGTGTTCTACTGCTTCCAGCCCATCTTCTCGGCACGCAGCGGCAGGGTAGTCGCCTACGAGGCGCTGATGCGCTCCGACCTGCCCACCCTGCGCTCCCCGGCCACCATCATGAAGCTGGCGCGGGAGCAGGGGGCACTGTACGAGATCGAGCGCATCACCTTTACCAAGGCGCTGGAGACCTTCGACAGCCTGTGCCGGGCGGGCAGTGTGTCCGAGGATGCCATGCTCTTTGTCAACTCCATCGCCAACACCTGCCTGTCGCATGAGGACGGCAAATATATAAACAGCCATTGGCACGAGCTGTGCCACCGCATGGTCGTCGAGATCACCGAAGAGGAAGAAATCGACTACGAAGCACTGGAGAGAAAGCGCAATGCACCGGGCTTTTCCGGGATGTTTGCACTGGACGATTACGGCAGCGGCTATTCCAACGAGAATACGCTATTGCAGCTTGCACCCCGGTTCGTCAAGGTGGATATTACCATCATCCGTGGCATCGACACCTCGCCGGACAAGCAGCAGATCCTGCGCAATGTGGTGGCTTACGCCCACCCCCGCAGCATGAAGATCGTTGCCGAGGGCGTGGAGACCGCCGCCGAGCTGCGCACGGTCGTCGAGCTGGGCGCAGACCTTTTGCAGGGCTATTTTCTGGCACGCCCGGCCATTGTGCCGGGAGCGATCGCGCCGGAGGCAGTGGCGATCATCCAGGAGTTACAGCGCCGGGCAAAAGATTAAAAAAACAAGCCCTCCCGGGCGCTGCGGCGCAGGGAGGGCTTTTGCAACGGAGGTAGAAAAATATGGTACAGGTGGATCTCATCACCGGCTTTTTGGGCGCAGGCAAGACCACCTTTCTGCGCCGCTATGTGCGGTATCTGGTACAGCAGGGGCATAAGGTGTGCATTCTGGAAAACGACTTTGGCGCGGTGAACGTGGACGCCATGCTGGTGCAGGAGGTGCTGGGCCCCGGCTGCGATGTGGAGACCATCAGCGGCGGCTGCGACTGCGACACCCACCAGCGCCGGATGCGCACCAAACTCATCGCCATGGCCATGCGCGGCTTTGACCGGGTGGTGGTGGAGCCCAGCGGCATCTTTGATGTGGACGAGTTTTTCGATATCCTGCGGGACGACCCGCTGGACCGGTGGTATCAGCTGGGCAGCGTCATTGCCGTTGTGGACGCCCTTCTGCCGGAAACGCTTTCGCCGCAGGCAGAGTACCTGCTGGCGTCCGAGACCATGAACGCAGGCTGCGTGCTGCTGAGCCGCGCCCAGCTGGCAGCGCCCGCCCAGTGTGCCGCCGCCGCTGCCCACTTGGAGCGTGCACTGGAAGCCGCAAAATCCTCCCGCCGCTTTGCGCCAGGGGAGATCCTTGCCAAGGACTGGGACGCCCTGACCGATGCCGACCTTGCCGCCCTTGCCGTCTGCGGCTACCGGCAGGCCAGCTGCGAAAAGCTGCATTTTGACCAGCACGCGGCCTTTACCTCCCTTTGCTTTCTGGAACTGCACCTCACCCCACAGCAGCTGCAGGCCGCCGCACAGCGGCTGTTCGCAGCGCCCGAGTGCGGGCGGGTGCTGCGGGTCAAGGGTTTTGCGCCCGCCCCGGCAGGCGGCTGGCTGGAGCTGAACGCCACCGCCGCCGGCTGCACCCTTGCGCCCATCCCGCAGGGGCAGGAGGTAGTCATCGTCATCGGCGAGGCACTGGATAAAGCCGCCATTGAAGCAAACCTGAAGGGGTGAAAGGCAGTTTTCCCCTATAACAAAACGCATTGTGGAAAAACAGGAGGGAGCATCATGCAGGAAGTACGCGCAGCCGTTATTGGCACCGGGGTCATGGGGCGCAAGTATGCCCAGATGATCGCAGAAGGAAAGGCGGGCGCATTGCGCCTGACCGCCGTGGTCTGCCGCAGCGCCGGGGCGCAGCAGTGGGCAAAGGATACCCTGCCGGATACGGTGCGGGTGTGCTCCAGCGCCGACCAGCTGTACGATTATGCAGAAGAGTTTGACGCCGTGCTGGTGGTCACCCCGCACAAGACCCACCCGGCGCTGGTGATGCAGGCTTTTGCCCACGGCAAGCACGTCTTGTGCGACAAGCCCAGCGCAAACGCGCTGGCACCGGCACTGGAAATGAACCGCGCCGCCGAAAAAAGCGGCCTTGTTTTCGCCATGATGTTCCATCAGCGCCGCTACAAAAAGTATATGCGGCTAAAAAAATTACTGGATGATGGGGCATTGGGCGAGATCAAGCGGGTGCAGCTGGAAAACAGCCGCTACTTCCGCACATGGATGTACCACCGCTCCGGCAGCTGGCGTTCCAGCTGGGCAGGGGAGGGCGGCGGCGCGCTGCTCAATCAGGGCCAGCACATTCTGGACATCTGGCAGTGGCTGTTCGGGATGCCGACCAGTATTTATGCCGTGATCCCCTACGGGAAGTATAACGACTTCATGGTGGACGACGAGGCCACCCTGCTGATGGAGTACCCGCAGCAGCGCACCGCCACCTTTATCCTTTCCACCGGCGAGGGCAGCTACACCGAGCGGTTGGAGATCGTGGGCACCAAGGGCACCGCCCTGCTGGAAGAGGACACCCTCACCCTGCACACCTACACGCCAGACACCGAGACCTACCGCCGCACCGCCGATTGCACCGAGCGCCAGCAGCTTACCGAGACCACCACCACCGAGCAGTTTGCGCCGCAGGCAGAGCCTTACCCGGAGATGCTGGCAAACTTTGCGGATGCCATTTTGCACGGCACACCCCTGACCGCCCCCGGCGTGGAGGGCGTGCGGGCGCTGGAACTGACCGATGCCGCCTACCTGTCCGCATGGCTGGGGGAAAAGCTCACCCTGCCGCTGGACGCAGACCGCTTTGAACAGGAGCTGCAAAAGCATATTCAGGAGGAACAGGCAAATGGCTAAACTGCGGTTTATTGTAGTAGGCTCCGGCTGGCGGTCGCTGTTTTACTGGCGCATCGCGCAGGCGCTGCCGGAACGGTTCGAGCTGTGCGCCATGCTTTGCCGCACCGAGGAAAAGGCCGAAAAAATGCACCGGGAATACGGCGTGCCGGTAAGCACCTCGGCGGAGCAGTGCATTGCCCTGCACCCGGATTTCGTGGTGGTGGCAGTGAATAAAGCGTCCATCGCCGCCGTCAGCACCGAATGGCTTGCCCGGGGCTTTGCCGTGCTGTGCGAGACCCCGGCGGCGCTGGAGGAGGACGCATTGCGCGCCCTCTGGCAGCTGCACCGGCAGGGCGCAAAGCTGCAGGTTGCAGAACAGTACTGGCTGTACCCCACGCTGGCAAAACGGCTGGCGGCAGTGCGCAGCGGCGCACTGGGCACGCCGCAGTTTGCCCGGCTGTCGGTGGCGCACGGCTACCACGCGGTCAGCTTGGCGCGGCAGTTCCTGAACGCTGGGCAGCAGCCGGTGCGGGTGACCGGACGCAGCTGGACGGAAAGAATCATCGAAACGGATTCCCGCTGGGGTGCGGTGCATAACGGCGCACTGGTGGAAAAGACCTTGCAGCAGCACACGCTGGAATTTGCGGGCGGCGGCACGGCGTTTCTGGATTTTAATGGCGTGCAGTACCACTCCTATCTGCGCAGCACCCACACCAGTGTGCAGGGAGAGCGGGGCGAAGTGTTCGACGACACCCTGCGCTGTCTGGATGCCGCCGGGGAGCCGGTGTGCAGTCAACTGACCCCGCTGCCCGACCCGCTGGCAGCAACCGCCGCGCAGGCAGGGCTGAACGAGGACGAGACCGCCATCGCCTGTTTTCTGGACAGGATGCAGGGCTATCTTGCCGGCGGGGCAGAGGTGTACCCGCTGGCAGACGCCTTGCAGGACGCCTACCTTGCTTTGCTGATGGAGCGTTCCCTTGCCGCCCCCGGCCAGCCGGTGGAAAGCACCCCGCAGCCGTGGAATACAGAAGAAAGATAAAAAAGGCTCAGGAGCACCTGTCGGCGCTTCTGAGCCTCTTGATCTATAATGATTGGATCACATCAGGTCGATCAGTGCTTCCACCTCGTCCATGCGGGTAGCCCAGCTGGTGGCGATGCGCACCACGGTGTGGGTGTCGTCGAACTTTTCCCAGAAGCCGAACTTTGCCTTGCCTTCCAGCGCAGCCAGCTGGGTGTTTTCCAGTACAAGGAAGATCTGGTTGGTGGGGGAGTCCATAAAGAAGCGATAGCCCTTTGCCGCAAAGCCCTTCTTCAGGCGGTTGGCGGTGGCAATGGCGTTTTTGCTGATGGAGAAATACAGGCCATCGGTGAACAGCACGTCAAACTGGATGCCCAGCAGCCGTCCCTTTGCCAGCAGTGCGCCCTGCTGCTTGACCATGGTCATAAAATGCGCCGGTGCGCCGTGGGGGAACACCACAGCCTCGCCGCACAGCGCACCCACCTTGGTGCCGCCGATGTAGAACACATCGGTCAGCCGGGCAAGATCGGCCAGCGTCACGTCCGTGCCCTCGGCAGCCAGACCATAGCCCAGCCGTGCACCATCGAGGAACAGCGGCATCTTGTACTCCTGACACACAGCGTGCAGGGCTTCCAGCTCCGCCTTGGTGTACAGGGTGCCGTACTCGGTGGGGTGGGAGATGTATACCATGCCGGGGAACACCATGTGGTCGTGGTTGTCGTCGGCGTAGAAGGTGGCCACCAGTGCCCGCAGCTCGGCGGCGTCCAGCTTGCCGTTGTGCTGGGGCAGGGTGATGACCTTGTGGCCGGTATACTCGATGGCACCTGCCTCGTGCCCGGCTACATGGCCGGTGGCAGCAGCCACCACGCCCTGCCACCGCTGCAGCATGGACGCGATGACGATGGCGTTGCTCTGGGTGCCGCCGGAGATGAACTGCACATCGGCCTCCGGGCAGGCGCAGGCGGCGCGGATCTTCTCCCGGGCGCTGGCGCAGTAGGGGTCGGTGCCGTAGCCGGAGACCTTTTCAAAGTTGGTCTCGGTCAGCTTTTGCAGAATGGCGGGATGTGCACCCTCGCAGTAGTCGTTTTCAAAATACAGCATGGCAAAACGCTCCTCTATATAATTGTAAGAAAACAGTACCTCTATTCTACATCGCTGTGTAAACCCTGTCAAACCCAAAACCGTGCACAGCGCACGCAAGGCACCGCAAAAGCGCTTACAGGATACCCGGTGCGACACTATGTTGACCGGAACTACAGCCTACGACAGCTTTTTTTACGAAAGTATGATCCTTTCCAAAAAGATGAAAAGTTTTTCAAAAAAGTGCTTGACAATTCTGCTGCATCTGGTATAATAACTATCGTTCCCGGCGCTACGGCGCAGGAACACAACAGAATATGCGGATATGGCGGAATTGGCAGACGCGTTAGATTCAGGTTCTAATCGGGGCAACTCGGTGGAGGTTCAAGTCCTCTTATCCGCACCAAACAATGAAAATCCGAACCTTTTCTCAATAGGAGAAGGGTTCGGATTTTTTGTATTCTTTGGAAAACAGAACGAATCCCTTGCTTCCATCGAAAAACGTCCTAGACCTTATCATAAAAAAGCACGACAGACCACTGTAAGAGTGCCGTAAGGCGGAAAGGACACAAATATGAAGTACGATGAAAGAGCCTGCAAGTTCAACATGGACACCGGCTGCGTGGAACTGCTGCTCCGGGATGGGAGAATGATCTCCATCAACTGCACTGGGGTCGAGGATGAATTGGACGTGACCATGGCGCAGAGGACGGAACTGGATTATCTCATCTACAACGACCCGCTGGCGTATGCAGACCTGATTCTAAACGGCGAGCCGGAAGAATATTTGAAAAATACGGCTGGGAACCATGGGTTAGAAGATTAAGAGAAATGCCGTTCCAAAAGCAACTGGAACGGCATTTCTTATCTTTCGATATTCGGCATCTTCTGTCCCCGAAGCTCCTGCCGGATGGCACGGAACTGCTCCGGCACATCCGCATCGGTCATTGCACCGGGGACATCCACTGTCCCAACGGCTTTGGCGGCTTCATAGAACCAGCATTTATACTCCACGGTCTCCAGCGTGTGCTGTAACTGCTGGATCTGCTGGGTGAGCACCTCACGCTGATGCCGAAACATTTCCAGCCGGGTGTCAATGGTGTCGTCTCCCTGCATGGAAAGCTCAATATACTGCCGGATATCCTTGATGGACATTCCGGCTTTTTTCATGCAGCGGATGACCTGCAGCCACTCGAAGTCGTTTTCCCGGAACATCCGAATGCCGCCGGAGGAACGCTCCACAAAGGGAAGTAACCCTTCTTTGTCGTAGTAGCGCAGGGTGGAGGCAGGTACGCCCAGCTTTTGTGCCATTTCACCTACGGTATAGATCATCTGAAACCTCCGTTTTTTTTCAAAAAGCCCTTGACTTAAAGTGCGCTTTAAGTTGTATGATAAAATCAAACTTTATCAACATCATAATGCGGATGCACTCTGCTGTCAAGGAGGTTCCTATGAGCAAGAAGGTATTGATTTTGTCTGGCAGTCCCCGGAAGGGCGGCAACTCTGATATTCTATGCGACGAATTTCTGCGTGGATGCCGGGCACAAAGCAGAAAAGATCCGGGTCGCTGAGAAAAAGGTGGCTCCCTGTTCCGGCTGCTACTACTGCAGCACCCACGGCGGAGCCTGCGTCCACAAGGATGATATGGCAGACATCCTGCAAAAGATGATCGATGCCGATGTCATTGTGCTGGCAAGCCCGGTATACTTCTACTCCATCAGTGCCCAGTTGAAGGCAGTGATCGACCGTACCGTGGCACGGTGGCTTGAGGTCAAAGACAAGGAATTCTACTACATCACCACCATGGCAGACGAGGAAAAAGCCTCTGCGGACACTACGCTGACCTGCTTCCGGGGCTATGCAGACTGTGTGGAAGGTGCCGTGGAAAAGGGAGTCCTTGTAGCATGTGGTGTCTATGAGCCGGGTGCGGTGCGAAATACCTCTGTAATGGCACAGGCTTACGAGATGGGGAGGAACGTATAATGGCAGTAAAACAGACCGCAGGGCGGGATGCTCTGGGCGAATTTGCACCAAAATTTGCAGAACTTAACGATGAGGTACTATTCGGGCAGGTGTGGAGCCGAGAGGATAAACTCTCCCTCCGGGACCGCAGCCTTGTGACGGTGGTGGCACTGATGGCGCAGGGACTGACGGACTCCTCGTTTCGGTATCACCTGACGGCAGCGAAAAACAACGGTATTACCCGGACTGAGATTGCAGAGATCCTGACCCATGCGGCGTTTTATGTAGGTTGGCCCAAGGCGTGGGCGGCTTTCCGTATGGCAAAGGAAGTCTGGGCAGAGGACACTGCAGAGGATGCCAAGGCAAAGCACCAGAGTGAAATGGTGTTCCCCATCGGCGCGCCCAACGACGGTTTTGCACAGTATTTCAGCGGAAAAAGCTATCTGGCCCCTCTGTCCACCGCACAGGTTGGCATTTACAACGTCACCTTTGAGCCGGGCTGCCGGAACAACTGGCACATCCACCATGCTGCAAAGGGCGGTGGGCAGATCCTTGTCTGCGTGGCAGGCCGGGGCTACTATCAGGAATGGGGCAAAGCGCCGCAGGAGCTGCATCCGGGCGATGTGGTGAACATTCCCCCGGAGGTCAAGCACTGGCACGGTGCTGCACCCGATTGCTGGTTCTCTCATCTGGCAGTGGAAGTACCCGGCGAAGACACCTCTAACGAGTGGTGCGAGCCGGTGCCGGAAGAAACCTATAAGGAGTTGCGGTGATGCGTTTTGACGTACACCCAATCACGATGAAACAAAAATAGGGTGCGCCCCTGCGGACGCACCCTGCCAAAAGCCACAGACAACAGCGATATGTACAACAGGGCTTTCCCCGTCGGGAAGGCCCTGTTTCTCTTTGCTGGTGGTGTGATGAGCCTGTTCCGCCTGCCATAGGCAAGCTCGCGTTTGCGCAGCAACAAAAGCCTCAGTGAAATATCATTCAAAGGTTTCCAGTGCTTCCACCAGTGCAAGGATGGTCAGCGACTGGCCGTATGCCATGGGAGCAATCAGAATGTTTTTGTAGTGGTCGCGGTCGTAGCCCATACCCGTACCGCCGGATACTTTCAGCACCGTACCATCGGTGTCGATGTTCTTGAGGATTGCACGGATAGCTTTCTTGGCACAGGGCAGGTAGGAATCATCCAGAATCCCCATGCGGATGCCTTTCAGGATGCCAGCGGTGATAGCAGCAGAGCCGGAAGTTTCTTCGTAGCTGGTGGAGTCATCCAGAACCGTATGCCAAAGGCCGTCCTCACCCTGAAGGTCACGCAGTGCGCGCACCTGTGCTTTGTAGGTATCCAGAATGAACGTCTTGACGCCCTGATTCAGCGTACCCTTAAACATATCCAGATAGTCCAGAATACCCAGCGTGAACCAGCTGTTGCCGCGGCACCAGAACACGCCGCCAAAGTTGTCCATCCGATTGAACGACCAGCCGTGGAAGAACAGACCGGTGTGGGTATCGTACAGATACTTGATGTGCATCAGCACCTGCTTAATGGATTCGTCGATCCACTCCTGCTTGTCGTACTTCTGGCCCATCCGATTGAGGAACAAGACGGTCATGAACAGGGTGTCGATCCACATCTCGCTCTCGTTTAGGCGAACGCCCTGACGGTCGCCGTTGGCACTGGTGACGTGCTGAAAGCCACCCTCACGGGTACGCGGGATGCACTCCATCAGCCACTTTGCCCAATCCAGACAAAGGGCTTCAAACTCAGGGTCGTGGTAAATCTCGTTCAATTCACACAGAGTCAGCAGCGGAGTAGTCGTGTTGATATTGCGGGAAGGCAGACCCTGCGCAATGTTCTCCTTGAACCAATCATGCAGGAAGGTGCGGTATTCCTCCGAATCCTGCATCTTGGCGATTTTGAGCAGTCCGTACAGGCCGATGCCCTGCGGCCAGTCCCACTCCTTGATGCCGAAGTCACGGCTAAAAAATCCGATGGCCTCGCCGCCTTCTTTCAAAGTGTCCTCGTTTTCGGGGGCACCAAGGTGCATCAGCTTCTGGACAACAAGATCCAGCTTTTTCTGAATCAGTTCTTTTTTGATTTCGTTTGCCATAAAAAACACCTCATGTATTTGTATTGTTTTTCTCAGCGGTTGAAGTAAGCGATTTTCGATATTGTGCAGGCGTAACGTGTTGATATTTCTTGAACACACGTCCCAGATAGGTGATGCTCTCAAACCCGGTACGGCTTGCGATTTCGGAAACGGAAAGTGTTGTTGTTTCTAACAGGCTCTGCGCTTTTTTTACCCGCAGGATGTTGATGTATTCGTTGATGCCGAAGCCAGTCACTTCATGGAAGGAACGGCTGAGATAATACTTGCTGATATAAAACTGCTCGGCAAGGCTGTCCAGCGAGAGCTTTTCCTGAAAGTGATCGGAAATGTAGTCTGAGATTTGGTAGACTGCATCGAACTTTCCGCCGCTGGCCTTACCCTCCTGCACATCGTTCAGGCAGGCGACCTGCTGATTGCTGCGCCGGAAGTAGATGAAGCCTAGAATCAACTCCGAAAGAATAGCGGTCTGGCTCATAGGCTCTGCCTTGTCCAGTTCCTCCATGATTTGCAGAAACAATTGGCGGGTATTCGCTGTCTGCTTCGGGGTCAGTTCGTAAATTCCGTAGTGCTTGTGGAAGAACGCACCGATCTTCAGTTCCGGGAACATCTTATCGACCTTTTCCACAATGTCCCGGTCTACATAGAGGATCACTCGCTCGTATTCGGTTTCCGGGTCTCCCACGATGGAATGGGACATATGAATCTGGCCGCTGTCCACGAGAATCAGGTTCCCGGCCTGTGCTTCATAGGCGCGGTTCTCAAAGAACATCTGCCGCCGCCCACGGAGCAGGAGATAAATTTCGTACTCCTGATGGAAGTGGTTGTACCGCATATCAAAGTTTGCCGGACGAACCATGTGTTCCACCATAATGCCGTTTCGTTTGCGGTAATATTGGGTCGCATCACCCTGAACCATGCTGTGCAGCCATGTTGTTTTCATGAAATGCTCCTTTTCTCCTGAACAGGCGGTGTTCTTGCCTTGATTATGTCATATCTGTTCAGGTTTGACAAGCATTTGCACCGTGGGGCTTACATCAGGCCCAGCGTAGTAGGCAGCCACTCGCTCAGAGCAGGGATGTATGTGACCGGCATCAGTGAGATGAAAATTGCCACAAAGAACGGAACCAGACTTTTCATCACATTCTCCAGACGTTGCTTTGCCAACGAGCATCCCACGAACAGGACGTTGCCAACGGGAGGAGTGATGGTGCCGCCGATCTCGGAATCGCCCGCCTGACCGTGCGCCAGCCGGAGCTGGATCTTGTCACTGCCAATGCTGCCGTTTACCTTGAAAAAGGTGGAAACTCCGATTCCCAGCAGCACGACGACAATGACGGTCAACAAGATTTTTGATGTCTTTTTCAGTGTCATTCCTCCTAAATGATTTGCTCGTTCGGTGCGACTTCCTGATTATAATTATACAGCCTTTGGGGCCAGCTTTCTCGCAAAGAATTGCGAATGAAGCCAAAAATTCAAACGATATTGCGCTTGTGTTGTATACATTCTTGCGCTTTTCTCTATTGTTTTGTTGAAATGGACAATATTTCTTGCCATTCTTCTACATACAAATAATTTTTTAGATCAATTCGTCCGATTTTTCTGCGCAATATTGTTTGAGCGCAAACAGAAAAGAGCCACCCGTAGTTTGTTACGGATGGCTCTTGACATGTTTCTTTTATAAAAGGTTGCCGCTCAGTTCAGCCGGAACACCTGCTCCAGCTTGGGCTGTGCGCCGGTCACGGGGTCCATTTCCAGTTCCAGAATGTCCTTCATGTACGCGTTCCAACGGTCTACCACCGGGCTTTCTGCCTGCACCTTTTCGGCATAGGCAACGCCCTTTTCGCACTCGTAATAGCCGAACAGTTCATCGTTGCAGTAAAAGATGCTGTAATTGCAGATGCCGGCGTCTTTCAGAACTTTAACCATCTCCGGCCAGATCTCCGCGTGACGTTTCTGGTATTCAGCCTTGCAGCCGGGCTTGATGCGGCCTTTCCATGCCATGTGCTCCATGTTCTGCTCCTTAGTTGAGAAACTTCTCGTTCAGGGTCACACCAAAGTCGCGGGCGATGGCGCGCAGGTCGTCGTCGGTGATGGTCTGCCGGATGATGCCGCCGCCCATGGAGAGCACCTTGACGTAGATCTCAGCACTCTTTTCGATGGTGTGGGCAAGACCAAAGGTGATGTCAAAGTCCGGACCGGAGGCAAACAGACCGTGCTGTGCCCAGATGGCTGCCTGATAGGTTTTCATCAGCTCGCTGGTGGCCATGGCGATATCTGCCCCGCCGGGCACCATCCACGGGCAGACACCCACGCCCTCCGGGAACACCACCGGGCACTCGGTGGCGCTCTGCCACAGCGCACGGGTGAAGTCCCGGTCGGTCAGGGGCAGGATGTAGGTCAGGGCGATCACGTTGGTGGCGTGGCAGTGGTAGATAACACGGTTTGCGCCATTGGTAGCTGCTTTGCGGACGCTGTGGTTCATGAAGTGGCTGGGGAACTCACTGGTGGGCTTTGCGCCATCTTCCAGACCCCAGACGATGCGCCAGCTGTCGCCCTTGTCGTTGATCTCCACAATACCGATGCTGTGGACAGGGTCCGACTCCACGTTGCGGAAGAATTTTCCGGAGCCGGTAGTGATGAAATACTCCCCCGCCAGATTATCGGCCTGCACGCCCATGTTCACCCATTCGCGGGGCTGCGGGTCAAAGAAGAGGCGGCACTGCGCCACTTCCTCTTCCTTCATGCGGTAGGTCAGGTTGCCGCCGTTGCGCTCGTGCCAGCCCTGCAGCCAGCCATCGTTGCACATCCGCATAAAGCCTTTTACAATCTCAATATCCAGAATACCCATGATAAATACCTCTCTTTTCCTCTTCAAACTTAATTATCGGGTGATGATGTCCACAGGAACATCGAAGATCTTTGCCACTTTCAGAATGGTGTCGATGTGACGGCCGGTAGCCGCAGCCATGTGGTGGGTGGGGCCAGCCTCGCTCCAGCGGTTGCAGAACTCCCGTGCGCCGCAGGTAAAGCGGGTGCGCATATTGGTGTCGCCAAAGGTGAAGATGGGGCCGGGTTCGTTGACGCCCTCAGCCACCACGAACTTGAAGTGACCGTCCTTGTCCTGCGTGATGCCCAGATAGGTCACAGGGCCAAGGTGGGGGTAGAACTGGGTCAGGTAGCCGCCGCCGGTCTTGCCGTGGAACACGGGCACGATCTTCATGGTGGGCTTCTTCTCGGAAATGTCGGCATCGCCGGAACCGGAGTGGCCGATGATGCAGATATCCTCGTCAAAGTCGATGGAGTACATCTCGCTCAGCTGGCCACAGCCTGCAATGGTCTTGAGGATGCTCATGGCCATGGACACCTTGATGTCGCCCTCCACCGCGCAGGCCACGCCCTGCTTGATGAGCATGGAGAAGGCCGGGATCAGCATACTGTCCAGAACACCGGCCTTGCCCTGTGCAAAACCATCGTAGTGGGATGCGATGAACGCGATCTTCTCGTCCTTGACCCACTGCTCAAAGGCCACAACATACTTTGCCATGTCCCAGACCTTTTCGATCGTGCCGCCGCCCTCAATGTCGAAGGTATCCAGAATATCCTGTGCCTTGGCACGGATGGCAGCTTCATCGGTGATGTTGTCGGCGATGGCCCACATCTTCTCCCAGTCGAACTGCTTGGTGTAGAGGAACATCCGGTTGTAGAGGTTGGTTTCGTCGATGTACAAGTCCATCATGCCGGGGTACGGACGACCGATCTGTGCCAGATTGGTGTCACGGAAGCGGCGGCGCACCTGAGCGGCACGACACCAGTCCTCGATCTCGGCCTGCACCTGCGGGTCGCCGCCCTCGACCACGCCGGTGATGACGGCGTGACGCTTGCCAGCGCGCTCCAGGTCGGCCACCATCTCGCCCACGGCACCACAGGCATACAGCTCGCCCAGCCAAGTGGGGGTGTCGGTATTGGCGTAGTCCGGGGCTTTCTTCTTCTGGACATTCACCAGTACCACGGGTACGTTCAGGTCGCGCACGGCGGGCAGCATATTGTAAGAGGTGGCGTAGGTCAGCAACTGCAAAATGACCAGATCAACGTCCGCGGCGCGGAACTTGTCGCCTGCGGCCATGGAAAGTTCCTTGGTGGTAACGATGCCGCCGTCCACGATTTCCACGGTGTCGGGGATGGTCTTTTTGAAGTCGGCGTACTGCTGCTCAAATTCGGGCACGAGGGTCGGGAACTGGGGCAGATACGCGCCCAGAGCAATGGCAAATACGCCAACACGGGCTTTTGTTTCAACGAGCATGGGGAATCCTCCTTATTGAATGTTCATCTGGATCTTCAAATTGCCGATGGCCGTTGCCTCGATGGGCAGAGCCACGACCTGTTTTCCGGTATAATGGGCGGTCAGCTCGTTCAGGGTGGCGTTCTTTGCGCCGCCACCTGCGATGTAGAGTTTATCCCAGTGCTGGCCGGTGAGGGCTTCCAGCTCCCGGAAAGCTTCCCCGTAGCAGTACGCCAGCGAATGGTAGATGCTGTTGATAAGGTCGGCATCCGTGGCAGGGGCTTCACCGGTCTCGGTAAGAGCGGCTCTGATTTCCGCGCGCATGTCCTGCGGGGCAGAGAAGCGGGCAGCGTTTACATCAAAAATGCGGGTGTAGGTGCTGGTCTTGGCCAGTTCCACCATCTCGGCAAAGGAGATACCCAGCTGCTTTTGCACGCACTGGATGATCCACAGACCCATGATGTTTTTCAGGTAGCGGATGTACCCCACGCCGCCCTCGTTGGTAAAGTTTGCGCGGCAGCTTTCCGGGTTGGTGATGGGCTTTGCCAACTTGACCCCCAGCAGACTCCATGTACCGGAGGACAAAAACGGCGCATCGCCCTGCTCCATGGGGATGCCCTCCACGGCGCTGGCGGTGTCGTGGGTGGCGCACAGCACCACTCTGGTCTGCCCGCCCACCTCGGCGGCAATGTCCGCCTTCAACGGGCCCAGCACCGTACCGGGAGCGGTGAGCTTAGGGAACATCGCCTCCGGCAAGCCCAAAGCTTTGAGAATCTCCGGGTCGTATTCCCCGGTCTGGGCGTTCACAAGGCCGGTGGAGGTGGCGTTGGTGTACTCCCGCGCTTTCACGCCGCAGAGCTTCCACAGCAGATACTCCGGGATCATCAAAAAGTCCTCGGCCTCTGCCAGCCGTCCGGCTTTTTTGTCAGCGTACAGCTGATAAATGCTGTTGAAGGGCTGGAACTGGATGCCGGTGCGCTGGTAAAGCTGTTCAAAGGGCAGGATGCTGTGTACTTCGGGAATGACCGCCTGCGTCCGGCTGTCGCGGTAGGCGTAAACAGGGGAGAGGGGCTGACCGTCTTTCAGTAGCACATAGTCCACCGCCCATGTGTCGATGGAAAGGCTCTCGATGGCCGGGAACTTTGCAAAGGCTTCCCGGATGCCCTGCTTCACGTTGGCAAACAGGCTGTCGATGTCCCATTCCAGATGACCGTCCACCCGCTGGACGCTATTGGGAAAACGATACACTTCCTCGGTGCGGAGAACGCCGTTCTCCATCCATCCGACAATGTGCCGCCCGCTGGATGCACCAATGTCGATGGCAAGATAGTTCTTTTGCATAATGCGCCTC
>ENA-UEYG01000125-UEYG01000125.1-human-gut-metagenome-genome-assembly--contig:-NODE-125-length-53370-cov-8.344604_pt1 | contig 53370 bp, 43 predicted proteins | sample MGYA00242933_ERZ507934 | MGnify/ENA primary metagenome ERZ507934 (study PRJEB26167, sample SAMN06115527) | human gut metagenome | host: Homo sapiens | place: China:Zejiang | collected 2015-11-10... | reverse complement strand
GGGAGAAGGAAGCCTTTCTCCAGAAAGGTTCCTTCTCCCCTCCCCCGGTTCCACACTTACCACTACAGGAGCCACCATGCGCGAACTCAAAAAGCGCCTCGCCAAGATTCTGATCGAACGTTCCTACCGCGAAGGGGATTTCACCCTGGCTTCGGGCCGCAAGAGCGACTACTATTTCGACTGCCGCCAGACCGCGCTGCACCCCGAAGGTTCGTGGCTCATCGGTACGCTGTTCAACGAGCTGCTGGCCGATCTGGACATCAAGGGCATCGGCGGCATGACGCTCGGCGCCGACCCGCTGATCTCCGCCACCACCGTCATTTCGCATGAAAAGGGCCGGCCGCTCGCCGGGCTCATCGTACGTAAGGAATCCAAGGGCCACGGCACCAACCAGTATGTGGAAGGCCTGTCCAACTTCAAGCCCGGCGATCCCGTGGCAATGGTCGAAGACGTGGTCACGACCGGCGGTTCGCTGCTGAAGGCGTGCGAGCGCGTGAAAGACGCGGGCCTGAACGTGGTTGCCGTATGCACCGTGCTTGACCGTGGCGAAGGCGGCCGTGAAGCCATCGAAGCCGCGGGATACCAGCTCCGCGCGCTGTTTACCCGTCCCGAACTGGTCGAGCTTGCCAAAGAAGACTAGCCGGACGCATTGACGCTTGTGATGAGGCCCCTCGGAGGAATCTCCGGGGGGCTTTTTGTTTGGCGGGCAGGGAAAAGAATAAGGGGGTCGACAAAAAAGCGGGAGGGACGCAGGATAACGGCTTGGGTTTTTGCGAAAAGGAGATTTTCATGCCGTTTGAATGTGTTCCCATGAGGGTGTGGGGCTGTACCGCGCTGTTGATCGCTGGCTTGATGTGCGTGCCGGAGGCAAGGGCATGGGAGGCCGTGACGGATGGGCTGCCTGAGCAGACGGTGGCGGCCGTGGACAAGTCGCGGCAGCGTTTTTTCCTCATGGAGAAGGGGAAATCCCGCGATTATCTGTGTACAACCGGGCAGGTGCAGGGCGACAAACAGATACGCGGCGATTTGAAAACGCCGGAGGGCGTTTATTTTATCGTGCGGAAGCGGACGGAACGGCTGGATTTTGAGGAGTACGGCGGGGAAGCCTATATCCTTGACTACCCGAATCCCGTGGATCGGCTGCGCGGCAAGACGGGATCGGGGATTTGGGTGCACAGCCGGGGCAGGGCGATCACGCTGTTTGAGAGCCGTGGATGCGTCGTCCTGAACCTCAAGGACATCGCCGAAGTCGGGCCGGAACTGAAGCGGGGGACACCCGTGCTTATCGGCGAACGGGTGGAAATCGCGCCCCGGAAGGACGCCGTACGCGAGGTGGAGGAACGCACCCGTGACTGGCGCGCGGCTTGGCGCCGTGGCGAGGCCGAAGACGGGTTCATTGCGCCGGAACGTACCGCATCCATAAGGAAGATAGAGCGCCGAGAAAAGCGCGCACGGGTCACATTCGGGCCTGTCCGGGTTCTGGAAGGGCCGGGGTATGTGGTTTCGTGGTTTGCCCAGCGCACGGTTTCGCCCGATGGGGGCGCGGAGACGGGGGTACGCCGCCTCTATTGGGAGAAACAAGGCGACGGCGAATACCGCATCGTCGGAATGGCATGGGCCGACTAGCGCTTTTGGGCTTTGAAACCGTGGTATTCCAATCCCAGCCCCTCCGTTCCCGGCGTCAAATGGCCGGGAATTCCGGAATGGAAGACGTCCTGTCCAGCCCGTATTTTTTCAGCAGTTCATAGAAATGCCCGCGTGAAACGCCGGCAATCCCGGCGGCGCGGCGGACGTCTCCCTGACAGGCGGCGAACAGCCCGGCGATGTAATCGCGTTCGGCTTTGGCCTTCATGTCGCGCAGGGTGGGGAAGGTTTCGGGCTTCCGGGGCTGCGTGGAGGGGGCTTGTTCCGGGAGAGGGGCGATCGGCGCGGATTCCTCTGGCTCGGAGAGGTGCACAAGCCGTTTGCGGGCCAATTCGATGCGGATTTCCGTGGGCAGGTGCCGGGTGAACAGCTGGGTGCCGTCCCCCGCTGCTGCGCAGGCCCGTTCGATGGTGTGGCGCAGTTCGCGCACGTTGCCGGGCCATGAATAGTCCGCCAGCATAGCGTGACAGTCGGGAGTCAGCTCCTTGTTCGGGAGTTCGTGGCGCTGGCAGTAGCGTGCGGTGAAGTGCTCGGCGAGCAGGGGGATATCTTCGGCGCGGCGGCGGAGCGGCGGCACATGGATGGTCATGCCCCGCAGCCGGAAGCGGAGATCGCTCCGGTAGAGGTCCATGCCCACCATGTCGTCGAGATCCCGGTTGGTTGCGGCGACGAGGCGGAAATCGCTTTCCACTTCGCGCACTTCACCGACGGGGCGGAAGCGGCGCAGCTCCAGCGCCCGCAGGAACGCGCCCTGTACGGGGAGGGGCAGCTCGCCCACTTCGTCAAGGAACAGCGTGCCGTGGTCGGCGGCGGCGAGAAGACCCTCGCGCGTCCTGTCGGCTCCGGTGAACGCGCCCCGGGCGTGTCCGAACAGATGCGCCTCCACCAGCGTTTCGGGCAAGGTGGTACAGTCCACGGTGACGAACGGGCCGGACGCCCGCAGGCTGTTGGCGTGCAGGGCGCTGGCGAACAGTTCCTTGCCGGTTCCGGTTTCTCCGGTGATGAGTACGTTGACGTTGCTCGCGGCGGCTTCCCGCAATGCTTCCAGCGCTTCGGCCAGCGCGGGGCTTTCCCCGATGATGTCGGGATGCCGCAACAGGCTGCGGGACTGGCTGTCCCGGCTGTTTCGCCATTGCACGGCCTGCGTGAGCGCTTTCGAGAGATCGCGGACGCGGAGCGGTTTGACCAGATACTCCCATGCCCCGGATCGCAGGGCCGACTCGGCGGCGTCGGCGTTGCCATGCCCCGTAATGATGATCACATCCGGACGGCCAGAGAGTTGTGAAAAGGTCTCCACATGGGCGAGCCCGTCCCCGTCCGGGAGCAGTACATCCAGCAGTACGATGTCCACGCCGCGCTGCGCGAGGTCTTGCCCCTCTTTGATGGAGGCGGCGGTGAGCACTTCGTGCCCGAGGGACTCCCCCACATCGGCCACGAGTACCCGGATCAGGCTTTCGTCATCGACAACAAGGATACGTGCCATATTTACGCCCCGCAGTGTTTACGAAGAGCGGCGGAAGCCCGTTCCAGCGCTTCGATGGTGGTGCGCAGCAGGGCGGTAAAGTCCTGCCCGGCCGGAGACGCGGCGGCCTGCTCCAGATCGGAGCTGGCCTTGCGCAGGCCCTCAAGGTGCAACATGCCCGCGCCGTTTTTGAGGCTGTGCGCCTGACGCCGCAGCTCGGGGCAAAGCTCGGGAAGCGTTTCCGGTGACAGGGCGAAGCGTTGCAGATTGGCCCGGATGTTGGGTTCCTCGCCGAGGAAGATCCCCGCCAGCCGTTTGAGGAGGGCTTCACCGCCCAGAGCATCCAGTGCGGCGGCGGGATCGAAGACGTCGGCGGGCTGTTCAGCGGGTTCGGATGCGGGCATGGGCGTTTCCCCTTGTTCCTTGCGGGTAAATGGGAGCAGGTCGGCCACGACGGAGGCCAGTTTTCCGGCCTGTACGGGCTTGAGCAGCCAGCGGTTGATCCCCATGCGGCGAAACGCCTGTTCGTCGCCGGGGTCCAGCGTGGCGGTCAGCACGAGGATCGGGGTTTCCGGCGCGACGCCGAGTTCCCCGGAACGGATTTTCCCCGCGATGTCGAGCCCGGTCATGTCCGGGAGGCGCATGTCCAGCAGTACGGCGTCGGGTTGCAGTTTGCGGATGAGGTACAAGGCGTCCTCTCCGCTGCTCGCCATGTGCGCGGCATATCCGGCCTGCGTCAGCGCTTCGCTGAGGAACAGGGCCGTAACCGCCGTATCTTCAGCGACGACCAGCCGCCCGCTCGTCCCCGTTTCTGCGGGGCGCTCAGGCTGGGCGAAGGTGGAAGGAGAAGCGGGACAAGGGGAGGCGGGCGTTTCCGGCAGGCCGTCCGCCTCGGTCGCCAGACGGAACAGGGCTGTGAAGGTGAACACGCTGCCCATGCCGGGCGTGCTGGAGAGCGTCAGGTCGCCGCCGAAGCGCCGCGCGATGTTGCGGGCTATGGCAAGCCCGAGGCCCACGCCGGTTTCGTGCTGATCGCCCGAATCCCGGACGCCGGTGCCCTGTTCGAAGCTCTCGAAGATGCGTTCCTGTTCGTCCGTGGGGATGCCCCTGCCGGTGTCGATGACCTGGAAGGACAGGGCGCATCGGCCCTCGGGGGCTTGCGTTTCCGCCCGGGTGACGCGCAGGGTCACGGAACCCTTCTCCGTGAATTTCACAGCGTTGCCGAGCAGGTTGCCGAGAGCCTGACGCAGCCGGAAACCGTCGCCTACGAGCCTGTCGGGGACGGTGTCGTCCGTTACGAGCGAAAGCCGGATGTCCCGGCTGGCGCAGGCCGGGCGCAGCACGGCGATGCAGGCGTCGAGCTCGGCGCGCAGGGAGAACGGCGCGCAGCAGGTGGGCTGCCTGTCGGCCTCAAGCAGGGAATAGCGCATGATGCCGTCGACGACCGTAAGCAGGCTGTCGGTGGCCTTCCGGAGGTTGGCGAGCAGATAGCGGTGACGCGAATCCTGCGTTTCGCGTTCCAGCAGTTCGGTCATGCCGAGGATGCCGGTCAGCGGGGTACGCATATCGTGGGTCATGTTGGCGAGGAAGGCGCTCTTGGTGCGGCTGGCGGCTTCGGCAAGCTCCTTCTTGCGGTTGATCTGGAACGTGGCCCCGCCGATCCCCACCATGCCGATGATCCCGATGATCCCGAATGCGAGCCCGGTGGTGCGCTTGCGTTCGGTCGCCGCTTCAAAAAGGGGCTCGGCGGAGATGGATACGCTGATGCCGCCGAGCACGTCGCCGACCTTCTTGTCCTGATGGCACTGGATGCAGCTTTCCTTGGCGGGCAGGGCGGCCATATAGCGGTAACGCATACCCTCCTTGTCGGAAACGAGATCGAAAAGCTCGTGCCTGTCCTTTTCGAAAGAGAGCAGGGCTCCGGTTTCCCACTGATCGGCCCGGTTTTCCGGACGCTTCGGGGACAGGCTGGAAATGCGGAAGCTCGCCAGCGTGGAGGTGAAGCTTTCCGCGATCTGCCGGGTCATATAGGCGGGATTGACTTTCACGAGGGTTATGCCGTCCTCGGCGCGGAGGGTGCGCTCCTCCTCCGGCAGCCACGGGTTGGCTGGGCAGCCGGGATGCTCGCGGACCCAGACGCCGCCGTTGTTGGCGTTCCAGTCGCGGGTATCCACGATGCTGGAAAAGAGGGTCGCGGTCTGGATGCGGGCCAGTCCCGTGGTGTACTCGTCCTCGCGCTGGGCGGTCCAGCGGAACAGCGTGAACAGCAGCAGCCCCCAGAGCAGGGTGATCAGCAAGGGAAGGCGCAACACGCGCCATGAGAACGTGGACATGAAAGGCTCCTCTCAGGAACGGAGGCAGGGGAATCCGTGAGGCCGGTTGCCCGTGTCCCAGAACTTCCGGACGGCTTGCCCGGTTCCTGCCGCTCCCGCGCGTGTCTTCTCTTGATCCGGTGGATCGGCGTTCAGGCTTGTGACAAAATAGGAATCATTCTGAACAGGTTGTCTGAATCGGACAACCTGTCAGTTTTTTCTGACTAGCTGTCATAAAAATCATACTGTAGCAAGGGAAAAGGAAGAATGAGAATGCTCCTCATCTTCACTGTTCCCGTATCATTTGTTATTTCAGGAGGATTGTGCTTTGTACGAAAAGGCGCAATCCCGGCACGGTTTTTGATAGAAGGCATAAGAGGATTGCCGTTCGCGGCGCGCCGGGAGACGGCCCGCCAAAGCGGTTTTGGTATCTGTTGCAAGAGGAGGCAAGAATGTCTGAGGTGTCACCCCGCAAGTGCCCGTGGTTGAAGATACTGCTGGGCGGCGTTGCGCTGGGCGTGCTCGTGCTGGCAGGGCTGGCGTGGGGTATGCGGGTGACGGATGCGCGTCCTTTCTGTTCCAGTTGTCATATCATGGAACAGGCCGCACGGACGCACAAGCTGTCCCCCCATGCCAAGCTGGCTTGCAACGAATGTCACGCTCCGGCGGCGTTGCTGTCGAAGTTGCCCTTTAAGGCGAAGGAAGGCGCCAGGGATTTCTACATGAATACTCTGGGCGATGTGGACCTTCCCATTGTGGCGGGCATGGCGACGAAGGACGTCGTCAACGCGAACTGCAAGGCCTGTCATTTTGCAACCAACGAGAATGTCGCCAGCATGGACGCCAAGCCCTACTGCGTCGACTGTCACCGTAGTGCGCAGCACATGCGCATGAAGCCCATCAGCACAAGGATGGTGGCCGATGAATAGCCGAGTATTTTACACTCTGATCAGGTTGGCGGTGGTGTGCGCCGCCTTGGGACTTGCCGCGGGCTGCGACGACGTGTCCACAGCCGAATTGAAGACCCCGGTCTACAAGACGGGCTTGAAGGACTCCGACGACAACAAGACCTCGGCGTTTCGCAAGGACTTTCCCCTTCAGGCCGCCAGCTACGACCGCAACAACGAATCCACGTTCATGAGCAAGTACAAGGGCTCCGTCAACTTTATGAAGAACGACGACGTGGACCCGCTGCCCGAAGGCTACAAGCAGGCGGCCCAGCCCTACCTCAAGAACCTGTGGCTCGGCTATCCCTTCATGTACGAATACCGTGAAGCGCGCGGCCACACGTATGCGATCCACGACATCCTCGAAATCGACCGCATCAACCGGTACGGTGAAAAGGGCGGGATGCCCGCCACCTGCTGGAACTGCAAGACCCCCAAGATGGTGCAGTGGATCAAGCAGTACGGCGACGATTTCTGGGCCAAGGACTTCAACCAGTTCCGTACGGAAGTCACGGACGACGATTCCATCGGCTGCGCGACCTGCCACAACGCCGAAACCATGCAGCTCCAGCTCTACAGCGAGCCGCTCAAGGATTATCTGAAGTCCGTGGGCAAGGACCCCGCAAAGCTCCCCCGCAGCGAGATGCGTTCGCTCGTGTGCGCCCAGTGCCATGTGGAATACTACTTCAACGATCCCGGCCACGGCCCCACCAAGCGCCCTGTCTTCCCGTGGAAGAACGGCTTCACGCCCGAAGCCATCTACAGCGTGTATGAAGACAACGGCAATGTGGACATGCCCGGCTTCAAGGGCAAGTTCGCCGACTGGGTGCACCCTGTTTCCCAGACGCCCATGCTGAAGATGCAGCATCCCGACTATGAAACGTGGATCGACGGTCCGCACGGCGCCGCCGGTGTGGCCTGTGCCGACTGCCACATGCCGTACCAGCGCGAGGAAGGCAAGAAGATGTCCAGCCACTGGTGGACCTCGCCCCTGCGTGACCCCGAACTGCGCGCCTGCCGCCAGTGCCATGCCGACAAGACCGCGGCCTACCTGCGCGGACGCATCGAATACACGCAGGACAAGACCTATAAGCAGCTCCTCGTGGCGCAGGAATACTCCGTGCGCGCCCACGAAGCCGTGCGCCTTGCTCTCGAGTACACCGGAGAAAAGCCCGCCGATTATGATCAGCTGATCATCCGGGCCAAGGAAGCCGTCCGCAAGGGCCAGATGTTCTGGGATTTCGTGTCCGCCGAAAACAGCGTCGGGTTCCATAACCCCGCCAAGGCCCTCGACACCCTGACCAGTTCCATCACCCTGAGCCAGGACGCCATCAACGCGGCGCTCAAGGCCACCAACTACGGCATCGCGCCGAAGCTGGAAGGCGACATCAAGCAGATCGTGCCGCCCATCCTCAAGATGAGCCGCAAGCTCCAGCAGGACCCCGAATACCTCAAGACCCATCCGTGGTTCGCGTACCTGAAGCCCCTGCCGAAGGCCGACCAGATGTGGGAAGGCAACAAGAAGATCCAGTAGGCATATGATGAAGGGGGAATCCTCACCCAAAGGCGGAAGCCGGGGATTCCCCCCTTTCCTCTCAACGCCATGAACGCATCATGCGGGTGAGAGGATACCCTCAAGACGGGGCGGCTGATCAGCCGTGCCCCCTTTGGCGACAGGCTCCTTCCCCTTTTTCTTCGGGAGAATCCCCTCCCGTTCACATCATCCTCACTCCATAAACGGCAAGCCCTTCCGATGCATGACCGGAAGGGCTTGCCGTTTTGTTGATACGCCGCGTGCCGCGATGGGTGTTTCGTGGGGCAACAGCCCCGCTTTGTTGGGGCGATGCGGCCTGTTCGCGGGGAACATTTTCCGGACGCGGGAGGGAAGCGCTATTTTTTCTCGCTGCCTACATCCACGGTCGTTTGGGAGGAATCCTCCTGCCCCTCTTCGGCGGACGGAAGCGCGGCTGAGGCGTCCACATCCACGGCGGGAGGCAGGGCTCCTGGCTGGCCGCCGGGGACCGGGGACAACATGCGCAGTTCCGTGGTCGGCGCGTGCTTGGTATCGAGGATGACCATGCCGGTACGTTCCAGCACTTCGTGGCGGAACGCATATTCGGCTTCCATCTGCTTGGTTTTGTAGTGCATCCACGCCCGGACCACATAGCTGACCATCCAGGCCACGGCGAAGCCGCCCACGACCCAGATGGCGACCAGATGGAAATTTTCCCCGAGTTTCAGGAGCAGGCTCATCACCCCGTCGAGATAGTAGATCGCGGCGCACATGAGCACGAAGCCCGCGAACAGGATCACCGTGGGCGCTCCCCGGACCAGCGCGTAAAACGTCTGCATCCGCTGCGGGACGCCTTCGAGGTTCACGTCTTCGCCGCCGCGCGCCCCCCGGGAGAAGCCGAGGCTCACGAGGTTGACCAGCAGCATGGCGAGCACAGGGACCATAACCACGGCGACCAGATAGCCGATCCACGGGAATTGGAAGTGCGGCACGCCGCTGGACGAGGGCTGGGCGTTGGTGATGCTGATGATGATGGCGCCCACCGTTACCGCGAGCTCCATGAGGACGATGCCGATGACGAGGTAGAGGAATAAGGTTTTCTGCTCTTTTTCAGTGAATTGCTTGCCGAACAGCGTGTGGTGCTTCTGTTCCGCGCCGCTGTCCTGCGGGGTTTCGGGGGCATCTTTGGAGGCTTCGGCCTCCTTGCGCTCCGCATGTTCGTATTTGGAAAGGTTCATGTATGCTCCATTGCTTGGTGATGGATCTCATTGGTATGTTTTCGAAATGGGGTAGTATCATAAAGCCGTGCCGTCCGCCAAGGTATGGCCCGCCTCTTCACCGCTGGAGCGGCGGATTCTTTGGGCCGCGCCAGCACGGTCATGGACTGCCGGAAGGGCTTATGATAACAGTAAGAGGCAACAGAACCGAACGGCGCCCGCCGAGGGAATCAACCATCTGTCGAGGAAAAATATCGTGTCTTCTCATAAAGTTATCAAGACAATCGCGGAAATCAACGAGCGCATCAAAAAAGGTCAGGCCGTTGTCCTCAACGCTGAGGAAATGACCGAGGCCGTCCGGCGCATGGGCCCGGAAAAAGCCGCCCGTGAAGTCGACGTGGTGACCACAGGCACGTTCTCGCCCATGTGTTCGTCCGGTTTGCTGTTCAACATCGGCCAGCCCGAACCGCCGAAAATCCGTACCACCCGGGTCTGGATGAACGACGTCCCCGCCTACGCCGGGCTCGCCGCCGTGGACGCCTATCTCGGTGCTACCGAGCTGCCCGAGGACGATCCTCAGAACAAAGTCTATCCGGGCCAGTTCAAATACGGCGGCGCACACGTCATCGAAGATCTCGTAGCCGGGCGCAGCGTCCATCTGCGGGCGACCTCATACGGGACGGACTGCTACCCCCGCCGGTCCCTCGACCGTACCGTCACGCTGGCGGATCTGACCTGCGCACAGCTTTTGAATCCGCGCAATTGCTATCAGAATTACAACGCGGCGGTAAACTGTACCAGCCGCACGATTTATACCTACATGGGGCCGCTCAAGCCGGATATGCGGAATGTGAACTTCGCTACGGCGGGCTGCCTCTCGCCGCTGTTCAATGATCCGTGGTTCCGTACCATCGGCACCGGGACGCGCATTTTCCTTGGCGGCGGGCAAGGCTACGTCATCGGTGCGGGCACGCAGCACGATCCCTCACCCCAGCGCACCGAGAAAGGGCTCCCCCTCAGCGGCTCGGGCACGCTCATGGTGCGCGGCGATCTCAAGGGCATGAAACCGCGCTATCTGCGCGGCCTGTCCCTCACCGGGTATGGCGTGTCGCTGTCGGTGGGCGTGGGGATTCCGATCCCGATCCTCAACGAGGAAATGGCGGCCTTTACCGGGGTTTCCAATGAGGACATCCTGATGCCCGTGAAGGATTACGGGTATGACTACCCTAATGGCCTGCCCCGGGTTATCCAGCATGTGCGCTTCTCCGACCTGCTTTCCGGCGAAGTGGAAATCCAGGGCCGCAAAATCCCGACCGTGCCTCTGACCAGCCACGTGATTTCTCTTGAAATCGCCGACACGCTCAAGGCGTGGATCGAAAAGGGCGAGTTCCTTTTGACTGAAGCGGTTGATCGTATTCCGGCGTATTGATGAACGCTTGGGGAGGAGAAACTTTCTGGAGAGGGGGACACCCCCTTGCTCCTCCCCAAAACTGCCGGCCCGGATTGTGCCTATCTCCTTATCTTCAAAGGCTTTCGCCTTATCTTGAATCCCTGCTCGTGGAAGCGGGAAATGAACCTGCCCTGCGGGTGGCTCGGGAAAGGCGGCCTTGGGGGCGGGCAGGGTTCTTGTCTTTTGCGGAAACGGTATTAGTTTTATAAGGCAATTCTCTTTGGAAGCCGGGCGCTCTGGCTTTCTCTCCTTTTCTTTCCGTACAAACGTAGCGAGACGAGGTGTTTTGGTGAAACTCCCCGAATTTGGTTTTTTGGAAAAATGCAAGATTGTCGGCAAGACGCTGCTGGTGCAGGTTTGTTTGTTCATTACGTTGCTGCTGCTCGCGTGGGGCAGCCAGGCTCTGTATGCGAAGCTCGATCGCACGGAATTCCCCACCCCCGTACAGATCACCGACGCCGACAAGCTTGACGAGAACGCCAAAGGGAAGGCGTTGGTGGACGCCATCACGCACCAGATGCGTTATGAGCTGAACTCCACGTTCGGGTGGAGCATCAACGATATCTTGTTCAACCGGTTCGTGTTGGACAACCGGGCGTACCGCCAGTACGGCGTGTACCACGCCACCAAGGTGCTGATGGACCTGTATTCCATGACCATTGCCAAGCTCGGCACCAACGACCGCGAGAGCGAAATGCTCTATAAGGCCCGCCTGAACAGCTTTGCCATCGATCCGCGCAGCTTCATGTTCCCGTCCGCCGAGTCGTCCTACAAGAAGGGGCTCAAGCTTATTGAACAGTATAAGGAGAGCCTCGACAAGGGTACCGGCGTGTACAACTGCCGGACCGACGACCTGTACGCCTCCTTCGACCTTGTGATCGGCGAAAACCTGCTCGGGTATGCGCTCGGCCTGCTTGAAAACTCGCAGGAACTGCCGTTCTACACGCTGGACAACCGTATTTACGAAGTACAGGGCATTGTGCTGGTCGTGCGGGACTTCATCAGCGCGCTGTATGAACTGTACCCTGAAATCAGCAGCAAGGGGAACGCGGGCAATATGGCCGCCGCGATCGAATACATGAACCGGATCTGCACCTATGATCCGCTGTACATCACGTCCAAGGTAAACTCCGGCGAACTGATCATTTCGTATGTGCTGTTCGCCAAGAACCGCCTCGAAGACATCCGCAACAGCATCCGCATCTAAGTCTTTTATCAGGTTCAAAGCAAAAGGGAGAACGGCACGCCGTCCTCCCTTTTTTGTCGTTTTCCGGAAACTGGAGGCTACGCGCCGTAGTACTCCTTATACCACTTCACGAACTGCCCGACGCCGTATTCTACGGAAGTCTGCGGGCGGAATCCGGTGTCCGCGCTGAGGTCGGACACGTCGGCCCATGTGGCTTCCACGTCGCCGGGCTGCATGGGCATGAGGTTGCGGATGGCTTTCTTGCCGAGGGCGTCTTCGAGCGTGCTGATGAAAGTCCCGAGTTCGATCGTATTGTTATTGCCGATATTGTAGATACGCCACGGCGCGGTGCTGGTCGAAGGGTTGGGCTTGGCGCTGTCCCAAGCCGGATCAGGCTGGGGGATGCGGGCCATGACGCGCATCACGCCTTCGATGATGTCGTCGATGTAGGTAAAGTCGCGGCGCATTTTGCCTTCGTTGAAGACCTTGATGGGTTCTCCGGCGAGGATGGCCTTGGTGAACAGGTAGAGGGCCATATCGGGGCGGCCCCACGGCCCGTAGACGGTAAAGAAGCGCAGCCCCGTAGCCGGAAGGCGGTACAGGTGGCTGTAGGTGTGGGCCATGAGCTCGTTGGCTTTTTTGGAGGCCGCGTACAGGCTGACCGGGTGATCCACGTTGTCGTGCACGGAGAAGGGCATGGAAGTGTTCATGCCGTACACGGAACTGGACGAGGCGAACACCAGATGCTCCACCTTCCCGTGGCGGCAGCATTCGAGCAGGTTGCCGAAGCCCACAAGGTTGGACTGGACGTAGCTTTTGGGATTGATGAGGCTGTAGCGCACGCCCGCCTGTGCCGCGAGGTTCACGACATGCGAGAACGTGTTGCGGCCGAATACGGCTTCCAGCGCGGCGTCGTCGGCGAGGTCCGTATGTTCGAAGGTGAAGCCGGGCAGGGCCTGCAGCTGCGCCAAGCGATCTTTCTTGAGCTGCACCGAATAGTAATCGTTGAGATTGTCGATGCCGACGACCGTATGCCCCTCGGCGATCAGGCGTTTGGAAAGGTGGAATCCGATGAACCCGGCCGCGCCGGTGACGAGAACGTGCATGTGGACCTCTTTGGATGATTGATACGTGGGAAAAGATGCCGGATGCGCTTTCCGCACGAAGGGAGCGCCTCCGATACTTTGCCCGCAAAAAGACTGTTTTATTGCGATAATACGCTGAAATTTTTAAAAAAGGAGACAGATTCGGAAATGTTGCCCCGTCTCCCCGGAACCCTTCTATCTTCCTGCAATGATGGACTTCAAGAAGGTGATAAGCTGGGCATAGCGCTGCGGCTCCCCGATGAGGTCGTCGACGTGCGGCGTGACCACATAACGGTGCCCATGCACGATGCTCGGCGAAAGCGGGCGCAGATCGGCAAGCCCAAGCTCGGGCGGAACCTGCCCGCACATGAGGATGACGCTTTCGGGTTTGAGGGCGGCGATGCCGCTCAAAAACATCCGGGCATCGACCGTCTGTTCCGATTCGCCGTCCCCATAGGGGTAACGGTTCAAAGGCCAGAACGCATGGCTCCCCTTGGGGAGCGCCATATCCCCGAGCAACCGGCGCAGGAAGTCGCGGTGCGCGGCGTCGGCGTCGCCGCCCAGATCCCGGCTGAGGGACGGATAGGACCAGACCAGCGAGGGGCGGGGCGGCGTTTTTTTGAGCAGCGTCTGCCAATAGGCGGGCCAGGCGTCCGGGGCCAGAGTGCCCGTGTCCGCGATCCGCACAGTTTTTTGCGGGGCGCTGGAAACGGGCTGCGGCTGGGGGGGAGGGGTATAGGAAGGCGGCTGAGGCTGGCGGCGCTCCTCGCGCTGTGGCGGCGCACTGTGCTGCCGGACGGGCTGGACGGGAGGCGCGGCTTCGGACGGCTCGGGTTCCGGGCGCGCCAGAAGACGCTCCCTGACTTCGTCGTCGAGGAGCAGATGCGTGATCCCGGCCTGACGCCACGGGCGGAAGGCCGGGGAAATATTCAGCGGGACAGGAGCCACGAGAGCAATCTCCACGCAACGTCTGTTTTGGAAAGGTGCGCCCAGCGTTCTTCGCGCCCGGAAGCGTCGGCGACGAAAACCGTGTTGTCCGGCGTGCCGAAACCGTCTTGGAGCAGGTTGCCCACGACCATGTCGGCCTTTTTGGAAACGAGCTTGCCGCGCACGGAGTCTTCGAGGTTCTGTGATTCGGCGGCAAAGCCCACGACTTTCTGATCGGGCCGACGGTCGGCGGCGAGCGTTTTCAGGATGTCCGGATTGGGCGCGAAATGGACATCGAACCCGTCCGGAGCGTCGCTTTTCTTGAATTTCTTGTCGCCGCCCTGTGCCGGAGGCACGGGGGAGAAGTCGGCCACGGCGGCGGTAAACACGCCCGCATCGCACTGCGGCCACACCGAAGCGGCGGCCTCCAGCATGTGCCGGGCTGAGCCGACGTTGTGCCGGGCGATCCCGGCGGGCAGCCACGGCGTACCCGGGCCGCAGACGGCCTCGACCCGCGCGCCGCGCAGCCATGCGGCCACGGCGACCGCCGCGCCCATTGTCCCGGTAGACGGGTTGGTCCAGAAACGCAGCCCGTCCCAGTGCTCGCGGGTAGGGCCAAGTGTGACCATAACCCGTATGCCTTCCATATCCTGCGGGGCCAGCGCGCGCAATCCGGCGAGATAAATCTCGCGCAGGTCGGCAAGGCGCCCCTGTCCCTCTTCACCGCACGCCGTGCGCCCGCAACCGGGCTCGACCACGGCGCACCCCCGTTCACGGAGGGTGGCGATGTTGGCTTGCGTGGCCGGATGGCTCCACATGGCCGGATTCATGGCGGGGGCGATGACGGCCTTGCCCCGGAAGGCAAGGGCCTGGCACGCCAGCAGCTCGTCCGCCTGGCCCTGCGCCAGCCGCGCGATGGTAGCGGCGGAGGCGGGGGCGATGACGAGGGCTTGCGCCACCTGCCCCGGTTCGAGATGGGCGAAGGGCGAGGGTGCCTGCGGATCATCGAAGGGGGCCGTGTATACCGGGGCCGCGCCGAGTGCGGCGAACGTCAGCGGCGTGACGAATTTCTGGGCGGAGGGGGTCAGGGTCGCGCTGACGGAAACGCCCGCGTCCTGCCACTGGCGCACGAGATCGAGCGCACGGTATGCGGCGACGGACCCGCACACTCCGAGATGGAGGCGGGGCCCGCCGACGCCGCGAAAGGCGAGATGGGCGTCCATTACTGGCTCAGGCCCTGCTGGTGCACGCCGCCAGCGCCGCCCGTGCCCGTGGATGTGCTGGGCGTCAGATAGAAGGACGGGGAAGAGCTGCCGCCCGCGTCCATTCCTGCGGCGGCCCCGCCGTTGCCCATGGTCGGCAGGACGCCGTCGGCGAGCCGGGTCATGACCCAGATTTCCATGGCTGCGGTGGTGGTCTGCTCGTAATAGTAGATCACCGCGTACCGCTCGCCCTTTTCGTACAGGTGCATGGTCTTGGAGCCGATGGCCGCGCCGCGCAGGTTCCAGCCCTGACGGTTCATGTTCAAAATCATGGCGTTGGCGAGGGAAGGCTTGTCCACGCGGCCTTCGACGGTGATGAGGCCGGTTTTGGTCCCGTCCTGGGCCACGGAAATAAGGCTGCGCTTGGCGTCGACGGACATGTCGCGGGGAATCGGGACATCGGGGAACTGATCAAAATAGACTTCGCTGCCGTCTGAGGATTTCGTCTCGAACGGATTGGAAATATTGAGGTCCGCGCACCCGGAAAGGGGAAGCAGGGAACAGATGAGCAGCAGGCAGTAAAGAGCACGCATGGGAAACTCCTTCGTCATGGCGGTGTCCGGGAACCCCCGGCTTTTTGTTCATAGCCAATCTTCGCGTGATGCGCAAATGGGGAGCGGGGGGAGGAGCCGACTTTGTATCGGAATATCAGATAAATGAAACCTCAGCGCGAAGCGCTGTGCCGGAACAGGCTCCTGCCATGCAACCTCCCCACCAGTTGAAAATCTTTGAAGAGGATGGGGGAGGCTTGGAGGGGGAAGGGGAAACTTTCTTTAGAAAGTTTCCCCTTCCCCCTCCAAATGGTTACACGGTTCCTACGCCATCCAATACCGGATCAGCGCCACCGTGCCCATGCCGACGGCAAGCGCGCCGAACAAGCTGCCTTTTTTGTACCAGCAGATGAGCAGGGTGGGGATGGTGGCGATGAGGAACAGATTGTCTCCGGTGATGTTGAGCTTGCCGTCCGCGAGCAGCAGATCGGGCGCGACCAGCGCGGCGAGCACGGAAACGGGCACGAAGGAGAGCCAGCGCGTCAGGAGCGGCGGCAGTTCGCGCCCCGCCAGCAGCGTGACCGGCATCACGCGGGGGATGAGGGTCACGAGAGTCATGCCGAGGATACAGAGCAGGAGATCGATGTTCATGCTTTCCTCCTGAGTGCGTCGATGTTGCGGTCGCGGTGGGTGACGAGCAGGGCCCCGATGGTGGAGGTGATGACGCTGGCGATGATGACGTTCCAGCGGCCCGTGTCGCACATGGCGAGGATGACCGAAAGCAGCGCCGAGAGGATGGCCGCCAGCGTGTACAGCCGTTCCTTGCACTGGGGGACGAGCAGGGCGAGGAACATGGCGGGCAGGGCGTAGTCAAGGCCGAACAGCTTGGGATCGGGCAGGAAGTCGCCGGCCACCGCGCCTATGAACGTACCGAGCACCCAGCCGCTGTGGGAGGTGAAGTTGGCGGCGTACACCAGCGGAAGCCGCGCCTTCTCACCTGTGGCCATGGCCATGCTGTGCATGGCGAAAACCTCGTCCGTGAGCCCCCAGCCGATGATGAACTGCTGGAAGCGGGTGAACGGCGCGAACCACGGGGCCACGGCGGCGGACATGAGCACATGCCGCAGGTTGATCACGAACGTCGTGAAAACGATGGAAAAGACGGATGCGCCCATCCCCCATAGGCCGACGGCGATGAACTGCCCGGCTCCGGCATAGACGAGCAGGGAAAAGAGCACGGCGTACACGGCGGGGATGTTGTTCTGTACGGCAAGCACGCCGTACGCGAAACCGAGCGGCACGTACCCCAAAAAGATGGGGAACCCGCGCTTCATGCCTGTAAGGATGGCGGAGGAGGAAGAGGCTTCCGGCTCGGCCATGACGGTTGATTCAATGGTGTCGGACATGATGCTGCTGCGAAGGTTAATGGGGGCTGAAGGCTGACAGGAACGACGCAGGCCTCTTGCCGCAAGGACGAAAAGGTCCCTGTGGAGGGAGACGGAAGATATATCGAAACGCACAGGGCGTCTAGTTGTAAAAAAATCCTTTGAAAAAGCCGGGCTGCGCTTTATCAGCACAATGCCGGGATACCTCGTGCGCTTGCCTCGCGCCGGGGAATGCGGCAAGACGGAAAACATTCTTTTTTCAGGAACGCCACATGCATCCCATACGTTTCATCCATGCCGCGGATCTCCATCTGGACGCCGCGTTTTCCGGCCTGTCCAGGGACATCCCCGCCGAGTTTGCGGAACGCCTGCGCACAGCCACGTTCACCGCGTTTCGACGCCTCCTCGATCTGTGCGAGCGCGAGAGCCCGGATTTCCTGCTCCTCGCCGGGGACGTGTACAATCAGGAGGACGCCAGCGTCTCCGCCCAGCTTGCCCTGCGCGACGGGTTCCGGCGTCTGGAATCCCTGAGTATTCCCGTTTTTCTCGTGCACGGCAACCATGATCCTCTTGCTTCCCGGCTGCGTTCCGTTCGCTGGCCCGGCAACGTGACCGTGTTCGGGGAGCTGCCGGACGCGGTGCCCGTGTTCCGGAAGGGTGAGGAAACGCCTCTCGCCATCATCCACGGCGCGAGCCACGCCTCAGGCCGGGAACCCCGGAACCTCGCCGCGCTCTTCCGGCGCACGGAGGCGTGCGGCCTTCACGTGGGGCTGCTGCACGCCACGCCCGGCGATGCCGATGGAGTGGCCCGGTACGCGCCGTTCTCGCAAGAGGATTTGAAGGCGTCCGGCATGGATTACTGGGCGCTCGGGCACATCCACGACCGCCGCGAGGTCTGCCGGGAACCGCTGGCGGCCTACCCCGGCTGTACGCAGGGGCTGCACATCAACGAGCCCGGCGAAAAGGGGTGCTTGCTGGTGACGGCGGAAGCCCGGCCCGATGGCGGATATGCCGTGCGCACGTCCTTCCGTCCCCTCGGCCCTGCGGTCTGGAAGACGTTGGAGATGGATCTGGGCGGCGCTGCTTCGCTCGATGAATTGGAAAACCGGCTCCGAACCGGACTGGATCGCGCGGCTGCCGAGGTCTGGTCCGGCTGCGAAATGTTGCTTGTGCGGCTGCGGCTGCAAGGACGCACGGAACTGGACGGGCTGCTGCGCAAGGGGACAACCTGCGCGGAACTGGCGGATCGGCTGCGTGAGGACGGCAGCGGCGTACCCCAGATCTGGATCAAGGATATCGACGTCGCCACCCGGCCCTGTGTGGAGCGGGGGGCTTTGCTGGAGCGCGAGGATCTGCTCGGGGAGGTGTTCCGCCTGTCCGAAGCGGCGCGCACGGCTTCGGGATTGCAAGCTTTGCGGGAAGGCCCGCTGGCTCCGCTGTTCGCGCACGCCCGGGCGGGGAAGGCGCTGGAACCGCTCACGGATGAGGAGCTGGCCCGGTTGCTGGACGACGCGGAAAGCCTGTGCCTTGATCTCTTGGAGAACGACTGATGCGTATCCGTTCCTTTCATATCGACGCGTTCGGGACGCTCCGGGATGTGACGGTCGAAGGCCTGCCCGAGGCCGGGGCTGTGTTCCTCGGCCATAATGAGGCTGGCAAATCCACGTTGCTGGATTTTTTCCGTTCCACGCTGGTTGGCTATCCCCGCACCCGTGACGCCCGCGAACGCGGGTATCTTGCGGGGCAATCCGGGTTGCTCGGCGGCGGCCTGACGTTGTTTTCGGATGCGTGCGACGGTGACATCCGGCTGATCCGCCGTCCCAATGTCGCCAAGGGCGAGCCTCTGCTCACGGACGCGGAAGGCCGCCCGCTGGATCCGGCGCTGTGGGGGCGTCTGCTCGGCGGCGTCACCCGCGAGGTGTATGCCAGCGTGTACGGGTTCAGCCTGTCGGAGTTGCAGTCTTTCGCCTCTTTAACATCGGAAGGCGTGCGCAATGCCTTGTACGGTGCGAGTTTCGGCATGGCGGGGCTGAAGTCGCCGGGCGCGGCGCTCAAGAAGCTGACCGGAAGCATGGAGGACTTGTTCCGGGCACGGGGCTCCAATCCACGTTTGTCCGCCGCGCTGAAAGAATGGGATGACGTGCGCCGGGATATGCGCCGGGCCGAAGAGGACGCCGCCCGTTACGACAGCCTCGCCGCCGAACGGGACGCGGCGCAAGGGCGGCTTGCGGCGTTGCGCGCGGAACGCACCGATCGGGAGCGGGAACGCCGGATGCTGGAGCGCCGCCTTGGGGTCTGGGAGCGCTGGGAGGAATGGCGCCTCGCCGGGGTGCGCCTTGAGCGGCTGGAGCCCGTGCCCGCGACCTTCCCGCAGGATGGCCCCGCGCGGCTGGAGCGGGCATTGGAACGCCGTTCGGATGCGGAGAGGGCGCTGGAGCAGGCCCGGCAGCGGTTGGAACAGGCCCGCGAAGACTTGGGTTCCCGTGTGGCGGATCGGGCTCTGCTGGACTGCGGCGAGCGGCTGCGCGAATTGGCCGGTCGGACGGCTAGCTGCCGCAACGCACTGGCGGCGATTCCCGGGCTGTGCGCCGATCGGGAGCGGACGTTTGCCGCCTTGCAGCGCGAACTGGCCGGGCTCGGGCCGGATTGGACGGCTGAGCGCGTCCAGAGGATCGGGCGGCCTTTGTCGTTGCGTGAGGTATTGGAACGTCAGGCCGAGCAGCGGCGCAGCGCCGTTTCGGATATGGAAAACGCGCAGGCCGCCGTACGCCGCATTGCGGAGGATACAAAGGCGCTTGAGTCTGAACTTGAGGAGCAGATGAGGCAGGCGGCAGACGTCCCCGAGCCACCGATGGCTTTGTCCGAGGCGGAGCGGGAACGTCTGCGTGAGGCCATGGCGCGGGCTGAGGAGGCGCGGCGTCGGTTGCCCGAGGCGCAAACCTCGTCCGCCGAGGCGGAGCGGGAACTGGATCAGGCTTTGAGCCGGTTGGCTTTGGAGCCGGGGACGAGCGGCCGGGCGCTCGAAGCGCTGTCCGCAGGGCAGGACGTGATTGCCGCGCTGGCTTCGGAGATTCTCCATAAGGAAATTGAGCGGAAAGACCGCGAGCGCCGGGTTGCGGCGGCTGATTCCGATGTGGAACGTGCGGGGGAAACGCTGGCGCGTTTGCGTGAGCGTCGGGCGGCATGTCCCGCCCGTTCCGCCGTGGACGCACAGTGGGCGGCATTGCGGCGTTTACGTTCCTCCTTGTCCCGGCTGGCTGTGGAACATGTGCGCTTTACCGATGCCGAATCCCGCTGCGCCGAGCATAGGGCCGTTTCCGGGACGGAATCCAGCCCGGTTCTTGTCGTGCTCGGTTCCGTACTGGCGGTGCTCGGGGGTGCCGGGGCCGTCCTTCGCGGCCTGTCGGGGATAGCTTTCTTGCGGCTTGGTTCGGTTGCCTTGCCTCTTGAAAGCTGGCTGCTCGGCACGTTCCTTTTGGTAGGAGGGGCGTTCGTATGGGCCGGGTTTCCGCGCCGGAAAGAACGCCGACCGGAATTTACAGCCACGGCGGAGCGGCTTCAGCAGCGGCGGACAGCCTGTTTGCAGCGGGTGCAGGCCGTGCAACGGGAGATCGGGGAATTGTGCCGGACGGTCGGCCTTTCCGATGCGGAAGATGCAACCGTAGACGCTTTCGAGCGCGCGGTGGAGCTGGCGCGGGAACGGTGCGCCGCCGGGGAACGTCTGGCGGAGGAGATACAGCGCCAAGAGGCGGTTTGCGCCGAAGCCGAACGCCATGCGCAAACGGAGCGGGCCGCTTTGGAGCAGGCATCGGCGGACGAGCGGGCGGCAATGGCCCGATGGTCGGCATGGTTCCAGACGCATGGCGCGGATGCGCCTTTGCCCGGCGAGGCGGCGGTTTTCTGCGCCCGCGTGGACAGCGCCCGGATGCGGCTTGCCTCGGCTCAAGCCAAGCGCCGGGAATTGGCGGCGCTGGAGGCGGATCGCGTCGCCTTGCCGGAGTGTGTGCGCTCTTTGCTTTCCGAGGCCTTTTACTCCGGGAATGATGACATACGGGCCGCCGAGGCGGCGCGGAACGCGCTGAATCTGTGTCGTGAGGCAGATCGGCTGTGCGACGAGCGGCGACGCTTGGAAGAGTCGGTTCAGGCCATGACCCTCCAGCTGACGCGCTTGGAACAGTCCCGTCTGGGAGCGGAAGACGCTCTTGAGGCGGCTCGTGTCCGGCAGGTTGCAGCGGATGCGGCATGGGAAGGTTTTCTGGGGGGGCTTGGTCTGGCAGCCGGATTGTCTCCGGCGACGGCCCGGGAAGCGCTGGAGCGGATGGATCGCGTACAGGCGCTGGAAACCGAGCGCCTGCGGCTTGACGAGGAACTGGAGCGGCAGGAGCGCGAACGTGACGCCCTCCGTATGCCGCTTCGGGAGATCCTGCGGCAGCTTGGCCGTCTGCCGGATGTCAGCGCGAACAACGCAGCGGAAGAGCCGGATTGGCCCGGATGGCTGGAAGCGCTGTTGCGCGAATGGGAGTCCGCCCGTGCCGAAAACGCCGAGATCGCGCGTCTCCGCGCCCGATCCGAAGAACAGGCCGGGGAAGTCCGGGAGGCTGAGGCCGTCCATCATGACGCCGTGCGGGAAGTGGAACGTCTCCTCAATATGGCGCAGGTGCCCGATGCCGAGGCGTTTTATCGGAGGCACGGGGCAAAGCTGGAACGGGAAGCGCTCGAGCGCCGCCGCGAAGATCTGGAGGATGCCCTGCGTCTGGCGGCTCGGGATCTGTATGGGGCGGATGCCGATATTCCGGCGTTTTTCGCCTCGTTCGGCGAGGCGGACAAAGAGGTCTTGGAAGCGGAGCTCGCAAGCCTCGCGGGCCGCCTGTCCATGCTTGTGGACGAAGAGGAGCGGCTTGCCGATTCCCTGCGTACGCAGGAAGTCCGTCTGGAGCAGGCCGAGGGCTCGGAAACGCTTTCCCGTCTGCGCCTTCGGGCTGCGTCGCTTTCCGGGACCATACGGGGCTTGGGTTTGGAATGGAGCCGGTACGCGCTGGCCCGGCACCTGCTGCTTGAAGCGCGCGGGCGGTTCGAAAAAGAACGACAGCCCGGCGTCGTCCGTGCGGCCTCCGCGTTGTTTTCCGCCATTACGGGCGGCGCGTGGGTCGGCATTGCTGCCTCGCTGGAAGACAGTTCTTTGCGCGTCCTCCCTCCGCACGGCGAACCGGTCAGCCCCGAAGTGCTGAGCCGGGGCACGCAGGAACAGCTCTATCTGGCCCTGCGGCTCGCGCATATCCGCAATCACGCGGCGCAGGCCGCCGCATTGCCGGTCATCATGGACGACGTATTGGTCAACTTTGATCCCGATCGCGCCCTGCGTACGGCTCAAACCTTCGGCGATCTGGCTTCTTCGCAAGAAGGTTCGCCGGGGCATCAGCTTTTGTACTTCACTTGCCACCCGCATATGGCGGACATGCTCCGCAAGGCCGTCCCCGGCGTCGGGCTGTATGTCATGGAGAGGGGAACGATCCGGGAAGAGGAATGACGGGCAATGGGAGATTCGAAGTGGCGGTGGTTTTACGAGATCTGTCGGGTATTTTCTCTTTTTGTGGGCTGTTCCTTGAATCCCTTCGGCTCGTGGAGGAGATTGCCGGCGGGCATTCCGTACCTGGGCAATGTCCGGTTGGTAGGCAGAGATTGTGAGGCCCTGTGGTGGAAGCGGGGAACGATGGGTTCGAAGCGCAGCGTATGGTGCGGAGCCGCATTTAAAGAATGGCAAGAGGCACCGTGCTCCATCCGCAGTGATACGATCCTCCGGGAACCGGCCATCAGAAAAAAAGCCCCTGCCGGAACAGGGGCCTTTTCTATCACGGAACAAGGCTACGGACGGCTCAGGTCAAACAACAGCGGCCGGTCGGCCTCAAGAAAGGGCAGTGTTAGGGCCTCTTCGGGCGTCACCCAGCGGAAAGCCTGTCCGTCGTTGGCGACAGGCTCCCCGGAAAATTCGGTGATATGGAAGAAATGGAGCCGCACCGAGCGGAAATCGTAATCGTGCTCAACCGTGCGCCAGAGCCTCGGGTTGCGGACGGATAAGGACAACTCCTCAGCGAGTTCGCGGGCGAGGGCCGCTTCCAGAGATTCTCCGGGTTCGACCTTTCCGCCGGGAAATTCCCAAAAACCGGCCTGCGGATGGCCTTCCGGACGTTGCGCCGCGAGAAACGAGCCGCCGCGCCACAAGATACCGCCCACTACTTCAATCCGTGCCTTCTCTTCCATCTTTCCCCCTCAAAAAACAAAACAGGCGTTTCGCCGCCTGCCGTCCTTTTTGCCCATAGGCTTTTCTGCCAAAGCTCGCCGTCGGCTGAAAGCGAGCCCGCTTATGCCGATGGACTTTATCTTTTCCCCTGCATCCAACGGGATTTCCGTCGTGCGGCCTTCCCGCCGGTCAAAAATCTCGGGAGGGAGAAGGGGCGCAAACCACGCTGGCAGGTTTGGGGAAGAGAGGGGCCGTTCTCCAGAAACGCTCTCTCCCTTCCCCAATCCATTCTAGTTCTTCGTGAGATATTCGGCGATCATCGCGTCGTAGCGCGAGGTCTTGGCGAACGTACGGGCGGCCATGCGCTGCCGGAAAGGCAGGGAAACGCTCATATCGTTGGCCTTGAGTTCCGCCGTGGCTTCCGCGTAGGTATCGGGATCGGACAGTACGAGGATGCTGTGGAAGTTCTTGGACGCCGCGCGGAGCATACAGGGCCCCCCGATATCGATTTCCTCAATGGCTTCGCGGGGCTTCAACCCCTTGGCCAGAGCGCTCTCGAAATCGTAAAGGTTCACGCAGATGAGATCAAATGCCTTGATTCCCTTTTCTTTCAGAACGGCGAGGTGCTCGGGGTTGTCCTTGTCGGCGAGGATGCCGCTGTGGATGTGGGGATGCAGCGTCTTCACCCGGCCGCCGAGGATTTCGGGGAAGCCGGTCACGTCGCTGACCGCGGTGACGGGCAGGCCCGCGTTTTCAAGGAATTTCAGCGTGCCGCCGGTGGAGACGAGCTCCACGCCGTTGGCGTGCAAAAAGGTTGCGAATTCCGCCAGTCCGTCCTTATGGGTGACGCTGAGCAGAGCCCGCCTGATGGGAAGGAAATCCATTCGATTCGCTCCTGATCCGGGTTGGGCGAGAAAGGGGAGAGGCCGGGAAGGCGTCTCCTCTTAGTGGTGCATGTGATCGCCTTTTTTGATACGATAAAAAGCCGTCGCCACAATGACGCAGAAATACACGAAAATAAGCGATACGCCCACAAATCCCTGCGGCGTGGAGTGCATGGCGTTGCTGACCAGCTCGTTGAACATGGCGGACTCCTTGGCTCTTCCGGCCTCGAACGCCGAAGGGATTTTTCCGGCGGACGTGGTCGAGACGTTAAAGTATTACATTGCCCGGCTTGCGATAAAAGTCAAGCGGGAGCTTCGGAGGAAGCATGGCCAAACCATTTGTAAATCCCTTTGTTTCCGGCCAGTTCCTCGAACTGCGCGTGGATGCGCTGGTGTCCGACGGGCGCGGCCTCGGGCGTCATGACGGCGTGGTCGTACTTGTCGAGGATGCCTTGCCGGGGCAGCTCGTGCGTGCGCGGGTCGCCGCCGTGCGGAAGAGCCTTGCGGAAGCCGCACTTGTTGAAGTGCTCGAGCGTTCGCCGGACGAGCAGGAGCCGCCGTGCCCCCATGCCGGACGGTGCGGTGGATGTTCGTGGCAATCGCTGGCCTATGGCCGCCAGCTCGCATGGAAAGAGCGCATCGTGCACGACGCGCTGGAGCGGGTGGGCAAGGTGGCGTGTCCGCCCATGCTGCCTATCCTGCCCTCCCCCTCCGAGTGGGGATACCGCAACAAGATGGAGTTCGCCTTTGGGGTGTCCGGAGACGGCGGCAAGGCGCTCGGGCTGCGGGAACGCGGTTCGCGCAACATCGTTGAGGTGACGGGATGCCTGTTGCAGACGCCGTTGACCATGCGGGTTCTTGAAGCTGTGCGGATGTTGTCCAATGGGGCGTTTCACGATCTGGACGGGCGGTTCCTCGTCGTCAGGGAGCCCAATGCGGGCGGTTGCTTTGTGGAATTGATAGTGGGGGCCGGTGGGAGCCTTGAGGCAGGGGAGCGGTTCGCGGAGGCGCTGCGGGCTGAAACTCCCGAAGTGACGGGTTTCGCGCTGTCGGAACGTCTGGCTCCCAGCGATGTGGCCTACGGCGAGCGGGCTCTGTACGCGGACGGTCGGCTTGAGGAGCGGATCGGAGATGTCCGGTTGCAGATGGGGCACAACGCCTTTTTTCAGGTGAATACGCCCGCCGCCGAGTTGCTGTATGCGGAGGCCGCCCGGTTTGCCGCGCTTGAGGAACTGCCGGATCCTGTCCTGTGGGACGTGTACGGCGGCGTGGGTTCCATCGGGCTGTACATGGGGCGCAATGCGCGGGTTGTGGGCATTGAGGAAATGCCCGGCGCGGTGCGTTATGCCCGCGGCAATGCGAAGGCGTTGGGCAGGAAGGCGTACAAGGTGGAGCAGGGCGACGCCAAGTCCGTGCTCGGGCGTCTGGTGAAGCTCGGCCCCAAGCCGGATGTGGTGGTGGTCGATCCGCCGCGTGCCGGGATTGATGCCAAGGTCGCGCAGCAGCTTGCCGAGGCGGCCCCGCTGCGGCTTATATACGTTTCGTGCAACCCCGCGACGCTGGCCCGCGACGTGGCCCGCCTGGCTCCGGCTTTCCGCCTGAAAGCCGCCAGGCCTGTGGACTTGTTCCCCCAGACGCCGCATGTGGAGACGGTGGCCCTGCTGGAACGCGCATGATTTCAGGCTGCGAGGCGAACGATGAAAGTCATCGGCATCAATGGAAGCGCTCGCAAGGATGGGAATACTTCTCTTCTCATCAAGGCGGTTTTTGCGGAGCTGGAGGCGGAAGGCATTGAAACGGATCTCGTGCAGTTGCATGGCAAGGCTCTTGAGCCCTGCAAGGCCTGCTTCGGGTGCGGGGGGAAGCGTCAATGCGTTGTAAAAACAGATTTTTTCAATGAATGTTTCGCCAAAATGGTGGAGGCGGACGGCATAGTGCTCGGCTCCCCTGTTTATTCCGCCGATGTTACGGCAGGGATGAAGGCTTTCCTCGAGCGCGCGGGCGTTGTCGTGGCGACGAATCCGGGTATGCTCCGGCACAAGGTTGGGGCCTCCGTAGCGGCGGTGCGGCGCGGGGGCGGCCTGGCCGCCGTGGACACGATGAACCATTTCCTTTTGAATAAAGAGGTCATCGTGGTCGGTTCGACCTATTGGAATATGGCCTACGGGAGGGATGTCGGAGATGTCCTGAACGATGCCGAGGGGATGGCCAATATGCGCAATCTTGGGCAGAACATGGCGTTTGTGCTGAAAAAAATCAGACAGGCGCGGTGACGGGGAACAAGCCGAGGGAGGGAGTCCTCTTCCGTGTTTTTCCTCCGTTTCCATCCTCTTTTCAGCATGGCGGGCGTAACCGCGGTTTCAGCTCTCGGCCTTTTCTGCGTAATCACTGCCGCGGCATGGGAATGGCGTGCGGAGATCGTTCGGAAGGGAAAAACGGGTTGACGCACGATGTCCGATTCCCTATAGACTCATTCCTTTCCGTCACGGCATTGTGCCGGGCGTGGGAGCGAAAGGAGAAAGGGAACCATGCTTGCGTATCTTCAGGGCCTGTCGCTTGGGCTGGCATATGTCGCGCCCATCGGCGTGCAGAATCTTTTCGTCATCAATGCCGGCCTGTCCCAGCCTCGGGCGGCGGCCTACCGGACGGCGCTCATCGTCATTTTTTTTGATGTGACCCTTGCGCTTGCCGGTTTTTTCGGCATCGGCGCACTGATCGAACATTCCGAGCTTATCCGAAAGGGCGTTTTGCTGGCTGGCAGCCTTGTAGTGATGTACATGGGGCTCCGGCTCATGCTGTCCCGCGAGGTCGCCGGTCCGGCGATCAACGTGAACATCCCGCTCATGAAGACCATCGGCATGGCCTGTGTCGTGACGTGGTTCAATCCGCAGGCGATCATCGACGTGTCGCTGCTGCTCGGGTCCTTCCGGGTGGCCTTGCCGCCCGAGGAGTCCGGCCTGTTCCTCTGGGGCGTGGTCTGCGCGTCCTGCCTCTGGTTCCTGTCCCTGACCACCATTTCCTCACTCTTCAAGAACCGGTTCACGCCGCGCCTGTTGCGCATCATCAACCTTGTCTGCGGCCTGATTATCTTTTTCTATGGCGTGAAGCTCGGCTGGTCGTTCGTGGAGTTATGGCAGAGTGTATTTTGAGTGTATTGGGGAAGGGAGAACCTTTTTAACGTTACTGCTTTCAACCACAACGGCCTTGCGAGAATACTCTTTCTTGTGATGGCGGCCTGAAAAAACAAAGCCCTTTCCCGCACACCGGAAAAGGGCTTTGTTTTATGGGGAACGTAGCCGTTCCAAAACGGAAAAGCCTTTGCAAAGGGAAGGAAATGTTTTCCCCCCTTTACAAAATAGCGCTACTCTTCCTCGCCGATATGTTCCTCGGCTTCGAGGGATTCGGCGCGGCGGATGATTTCCTCAAGCTGGATGTCGGCGCCGAGGACACCGATGATCTCGTCGTTGGCATCGGTGATCACCGTGGACACGGTGATGATGAGCTGCCCGGTGACCTGCGACTGGTGCACATTCATGATGTGCAGCTTGCCGGTGCGCATGGGCTGCTGGAACCATTCGCGGTTTGAGTAGTCGAACCCGATCGGGAAGGCCTTATAGCCCTTCTGATCGCCGGGATCGCTGATGGCGATGGCCGTGGAGTGCCCCTTGACGTCAGTGACGTAGACATATTGGATGAACGAGTAGTCGCGCACGAACTGCTGGAGCTGTGCGGTGAGCGTTTCGGTATCCGATGTCGTCTGGCAGTCGCGGGACAGGCGCTCCACAAGGTTGGAGGCCAGTTCCCCGGCGATGCGCTTCATCTGGTCGAACTCGCTGTCGAAGAGCTCAGGCATGAAACGGCGGACGAGGTTCTTGATTTCCTTGTTGGAGAAGGAGGTGTTGCGGCCTTCTTCGTAGGCGGCCATGATCTTGGTGTGGATCTGGCCGACGGCGGGATGCTTCTTGGAGACTTGCCGTTCCGGCGGCAGGTTGAACTGCTGGTTGATCCAGTAGGCCACGCCCGCGCGTCCCGCCTTGTCGTTGATGATGATCGGCACGGAGCGGTTGAGGATCTTGGTGGTGTCGAAGATGTTGTAGATCTCTTCATTCTTCGCCAGCCCGTCGACGTGGATGCCCGCGCTGGTGGCGTTGAAGTCCTTGCCCGCGAAGGGATAGTTGTCCGGAATGCGGTAGTCGAGTTCCTTCTCGAAATACTGGGCGATTTCCGTGATGACGGTGGGATCGGCGGCCTCGTCGTTGCCGGTGAGGGAAATGTAGTCGATGACCAGCGCTTCGAGGGGCGCGTTGCCGGTGCGTTCGCCAAAGCCCATGAGCGTGCCGTTGACGCCGCCGCAGCCGTACAGCCATGCGGTCACGCCGTTGACGAGCACCTTATGGAAGTCGTTGTGCCCGTGCCATTCGAGCCATGCGCCGGGGACGCCCGCTTCGTCGGTGAAGGCGCGGACGATGCGCTGCACGGAGCGGGGAAGCGCCGCGCCGGGGAAGGGCACGCCGTAGCCCATGGTGTCGCAGAGGCGGATCTTGATGGGCATGGACGCTTCGTGGGAGAGCTCCATGAGCTTGCGCGCGAAGGGCAGGCAGAAGCCGTAGATGTCGGCGCGGGTCACGTCTTCGAAGTGGCAGCGGGGCACGATGCCCCATTCGAGGGCCTTGGTAACGACCTTGAGGTAGTCGTTCATGGCCTGCTCGCGGGTTTTGCCGAGCTTCAGGAAGATATGGTAGTCGGACATGCTGGTGAGCAGGCCCACTTCATCGAATTCCATATCATGGGCGATCTTGAGATCGTCCATGTTGGCGCGGATCCAGCCGGTGACGCGGGGGAAGCGGTAGCCTCTGGAGCGGCAGACTTCAATAGCCTTGCGATCCTTGGGGGAATACATGAAAAATTCGGAGGCCTGGATGAGTCCGCTCTTGCCGCCGAGCTTGTGGAGCAGATCGTAGATACGGGCGATCTGCTTGACGGTATAAGGGGGTCGGGCTTGCTGGCCGTCACGGAAGGTTGTGTCGGTGATGAACATGGGATCGGCCGGGCGGGGGACGAGGAATGTATCGTCGAATTCGATGCGGCTGACATGCGTATATGGGAAAACGTCGCGGTACAGTTCGGGTTCGACGCGGTTGTCCAGCGTCAGGGGGCGGGAAGCATGTTTTTGATACAGTAAGCTCATTGTGCGGTTCCTCCTGAGGTAAGGTAATCTCCGTATAAGCTACGGAAGCACTTTAGTACGTGTGGACAACAAGACGAAAAAGGTCTTTGGGGATCTTTTCCTCAAGCTAACGACTATAGCGCATTTTCATGTGAACCGAAAGGAAATTTTCTTGCGTAAAAACGGTCCGGAATATGGAAGAAAGAGTACAATTCCGCCCTGATGCCGGAACCGATCCGCAGAGTATCCCCTTCGGTGAAGCCAACCCCTTGCGGACCGGGCCCGCGAGGGATAATTTATCTGAAAAGACGATGTTTCAGGGGGTTACGATGGACGCCATAAGCATTATCGCAGAGCAGCGCATTCGGGAAGCCTGCGAGCGGGGAGCTTTTGATTCCCTTCCCGGAGCGGGCAAGCCGCTGGAGTTGGAAGACGACTCGCACATCCCCGAAGACCTTCGCATGGCCTACAAGCTGTTGAAGAACGCGGGCTACGTCCCTGAAGAGGTCCTTGACCGGAAAGAGGCCCAATCCATTGTCGACGCATTGGAAAAGTGCGGGGACGAACAGGAAAAGGTCCGGCAGATGAAAAAGCTCGAAGTGGTCATTGCCCGCATCAAGGCCCGCCATCCCAACGCGCCCGTTCTCGGCGACGGCAGCCCGTACTATGAGCGGGTGGTCAGCCGGATTACCGTGAACAGGAAGGACTGAACCGCTTTTTTTCGGGTAGCGGCGCGGTATGCAACCGTTTCCAGTACCCCGTTTTGCCGCGGCGTCAGGGAAATAAAAATTCCGGATGGCCTTGCCGCGTTGATGCTATACGGCGGGTGCGTCTCCGTCTGTTGGAAACAGTACCTTGCCCCAAACCTTGCTCGGAAAGGGAGGGAGCCCTTGCCCTCCGCCTGAGGGCGCATCTCCCAACCTTTCGGGAGACGGGTACAGCCGGTGGAGGCTCCGCTTCCGTTGTCCGGCCTTCTCTTCCTTACCGCTGCACGGATGGACGTTCTTCCGCTCGCACTTCCTGCTCCTCGTCCGGGTGCTCCTCGCTCACATGGAGAAGCGAATTGGCGAGCATTTCATACAGCCAGTTGGCGTACGTCTCGCTGGACCACCCGCGCTCCTGCACCAGCATACGGTAGAGGTCGCGGCTGGTGAGGCACCAGAAGATATCCTGCGCCATACCCATGTCGAGGCCCTCTTTGAGCCGCCGCCCGCGAAGCAGGAACCGCACATGGTTTTCCTGCCTGTCTCTGTTGCTGCACCGGATTTCGTTCAGAACGCGGGCCAGCTGCGGATCGAGCATCCCCGCCCCGCGCAGCAGATCGAGGACGGGGTTCTGTGACTCGTGGATCTGGAGGACGAGCTGTGCCGTGAGCTCCAGCGCCTCGTGGACGCTCGCCGTTTCAAGTGAGCGATCGTGCAGCTCAAACACCCGCTCCGTGAAGACGGCCCGGTCCAGCAATTCGGCCACGATGCCGTTTTTGGAGCGGAAGACGGCATAGACGGTCTGCTTAGCGACACCCGCTTCTTGAGCGATGGCTTCCACCGTTGTTTTGGCGTACCCGCGCTCAAGGAAAAGGCGCTGCGTGGCGTCGAGGATGTTGGTGCGGGTCTGGTTTGCCTGGCGCTCTCGGATGGGCGAGGAATACTTGCGGGCCGTGTGTTTTTCCATCTTGACAGTCATCCTTTCGGGAAGTATAGCACTTGAACGGATAGAGCTTACTCTATTCAATTTGTTTTTGTCAAACTATGCAAGCAACCTGCGAGAATGCAAGTCGCTTGTATTTTCTATGGGCGCGTGATGATTGAACCGCGCCGACAACCTGAGAGTGAGGTTATATGTTGGTGAAGCATGAACGGCGGCCCTTCCGATTCGGTGTGACTTTGTTGGCCGGGCTTCTTGGCTGCTTGTCCCTCATGGGCTGCAAGGACGAAAAGACGGGGGCCCAGTCCCAGGCGGCTCCCGCCGTGGAAGTGGCCGTGGAGATCGTGACCCCGCAGAAGGTGCTGTATACGACGGAACTTGCCGGCCGCACGTCGGGTTTCCAGATCGCTGAAGTGCGTCCGCAGGTGAGCGGCATCATCCAGAAGCGTTTCTTTGTGGAAGGCGCGGACGTCAAGGCCGGGGATGTCCTTTACCAGATTGATCCCGCCACCTATCAGGCCAATCTCGACAGCGCGAAGGCCAACCTCGCCCGCGCCGAGGCCAACGTAGCCCCCGCGCGCCTGAAGATGCAGCGTTTTAAGGATCTGGTGAACATCAGCGCGGTCAGCAAGCAGGAATTCGAAGACGCCGAGGCCGCCTACAAGCAGGCGCTCGCCGACGTGGGCGTCAACAAGGCCGCCGTGGAAAACGCGCGTATCCGTCTGGCCTATACCAAAGTGACCTCCCCCATCTCCGGGCGGAGCGGCCGCTCTTTGGTGACGCCGGGCGCGCTGGTGACGGAAAACCAGTCCAGCCCGCTGACCACCGTGCAGCAGCTTGATCCCGTCTATGTGGACGTGACCCAGTCCAGCACGGAAGTCCTGCGCCTCAAGCGTTCCCTTGAGGAGGGCACGCTCCAGCGCGCCGATCAGGATCACGCGGCGGTGCGCCTGCTGCTTGAAGACGGCAGCGAGTACGGGCTTACCGGCACGCTCCAGTTCGCCGACGTGAGCGTGGACGAGAGCACCGGCATGGTGACCTTGCGGGCCATCTTCCCGAACCCCAAGCAGGAACTGCTTCCGGGCATGTACGTGCGCGCCATCCTGAACGAAGGCGTGGACGATCAGGCCATTTTGTTGCCTCAGCGCGCCCTTTTGCGCGACGCCAAGGGCAACCCCACCACGTATGTGGTCAACGCCGAAAACAAGGTTGAAATCCGTCCGCTCAAAGTGGGCCGCACGCAGGGCAACAGCTGGGTTGTGCTCGACGGGCTCAAGGCCGGTGACAAGGTCATCGTCGAGGGGCTCCAGAAAATCCGTCCCGGTTCGCCCGTTCGCATTGCCGAACCCACCCCGGCCAAGCAGGACGCGCCTGCTTCCGAGAAGCGGTAGGGGGCTTTTTCATGGCACGTTTCTTTATCGATCGTCCCGTCTTTGCATGGGTGATCGCCATTATTATCATGCTGGCGGGCGGGATTTCCATCCTCAACCTGCCGATCTCGCAGTACCCGTCCATCGCCCCGCCGACCATCGGCATCAGGGCGCAGTATCCCGGCGCGTCCGCCCAGACCGTGCAGGACACCGTCACGCAGGTCATCGAACAGAACATGAACGGACTCGACTACCTGCTGTACATGTCCTCGACCAGCGACTCCTCGGGGCAGGCGGAAATCACCCTGACCTTCAGCGCGGACGCCAACCCGGACATCGCACAGGTGCAGGTCCAGAACAAGCTCCAGCTCGCCACCCCTCTGCTCCCGCAGGAAGTGCAGCGGCAGGGCATTTCCGTGGCCAAGCGCGGCGCGAACTTCCTCAAGGTATACGCCTTCGTGTCCGAAGACGGCAGCATGGACAACGCGGACATCGCGGACTATGTGGCGACGAACCTCAAGGACGCCATCAGCCGTATCTCCGGCGTCGGCGAAGTCTCCCTGTTCGGCAGCCAGTACGGTATGCGCATCTGGCTCGATCCGCATAAGCTGCAAAGCTACAAGCTGATGCCGAGCGACGTCATCAACGCGCTCAACGCGCAGAACGCGCAGGTTTCCGCCGGTCAGCTCGGCGGCACGCCGTCCGTTCCGGGCCAGCAGATGAACCTCGCCATTTCGGTGCAGGAGCGTTTGCAGACTCCGGAACAGTTCAGCAACGTCATCCTGCGCACCAATCCCGACGGTTCGCTTATCCGCGTGAAGGACGTGGCCCGCGTGGAGCTGGGCAGCGAAAACTATTCCACGCTGAGCCGCTACAACGGCAAGCCCGCCACCGGTATCGCGGTGAAGCTCGCCACCGGCGCGAACGCGCTGGAAACGGCGAGCAACATCGACAACTATCTCAAGGACGCCGAAGCCTTCTTCCCGCAGGGCCTGAAGGCCGTGTATCCCTTCGACACCACCCCGGTGGTGGAAATCTCCATCCATGAAGTGGTGAAGACACTCGGCGAAGCCGTGCTTCTGGTGTTTCTGGTCATGTACCTGTTCCTCCAGAACTTCCGCGCAACCCTCATCCCGACCATCGCGGTGCCCGTCGTGCTTCTCGGCACGTTCGGCGTGCTGTCGGCGTTCGGTTATTCCATCAACACGCTGACCATGTTTGCGGTGGTGCTCGCCATCGGCCTCCTCGTGGACGACGCCATCGTCGTCGTTGAAAACGTGGAGCGCGTGATGAGCGAGGACAAGCTCTCGCCCAAAGAGGCCGCCCGGAAATCCATGGATCAGATCACCGGCGCTCTGGTCGGCATCGCTATGGTGCTGTCCGCCGTGTTCATCCCCATGGCCTTCTTCGGCGGGTCCGTGGGCGTCATCTACCGGCAGTTCTCGGTGACCATCGTTTCGGCCATGGTGCTGTCGGTGGTGGTCGCCATCGTGCTGACCCCGGCCCTCTGCGCCACGATGCTGAAACCCATCGGCGGGGATCACGTGCATTCGCAGCACGGCTTCTTCGGCTGGTTCAACCGCTGGTTCGACAGCGCCACGCTGCGCTACCAGTCCGGCGTGTCTTACGTCATCCGGCGCGCGGGCCGTTTCATGATCATCTATCTGGTGCTTATCGGCGGCCTGGTCTTCATGTTCAAGACCTTGCCCACGGGCTTCCTGCCCGATGAGGACCAGGGCATGCTGTTCGCCCAGATCCAGCTGCCCACCGGCTCGACGCAGGAAGAGACCACCAAGGTGCTGGAGCGGGTCGAACGCTACTTCCTCGAAGAGGAAAAGGAATCCATCGACAGTCTGATGGGCGTTCTCGGGTTCAGCTTCGCGGGCAACGGCCAGAACATGGCTATGGCCTTCGTGCGCCTCAAGGACTGGAGCGAGCGTCAGGACCCGTCCCTCAAGGTGGACGCCGTGTCCAAGCGCGCCATGGCGGCGTTCTCGAAAATCCGCAATGCGCAGGTGTTCGCATTCGCGCCGCCCGCCATTATGGAACTCGGCAACGCGACCGGTTTCGACTTCCAGTTGCAGGACAAGTCCGGCCTCGGGCATGAGGCGCTTTTGCAGGCCCGTAACCAGCTTCTCGGCATGGCCGCCCAGAACAAGAATCTGGTGGCCGTGCGTCCCAACGGGCAGGAAGACCAGCCGCAGCTGCGCGTCGACATTGACCGTGAGAAGGCGGGCGCACTCAGCCTGAGCCTGGCCGACATCAACGCGGCGCTCTCGACCGTCTGGGGCAGCTCCTACGCGGACGACTTCCTCGACAAGGGCCGCGTCAAAAAGGTGTACGTGCAGGGCGACGCGCCGTTCCGTATGGTTCCGGAAGACATGGAAAAATGGTTCTTCCGCAACTCCAAGGGCGAAATGGTTCCCTTCTCCTCGTTCGCTTCGGCGCACTGGGAGTACGCCCCCGCGCGTCTGGAACGCTACAACGGCGTTCCGGCCGTGCAGATCCTCGGTATGCCCGCGCCGGGCGTGAGCTCCGGTACGGCCATGTTGGAAATGGAGAAGATCGCCAGCCAGCTCCCGCAGGGCATCGGCTACGAATGGACCGGGTTGTCCTATCAGGAACGCCTTTCCGGATCACAGGCTCCGGCCCTGTTCGCCCTGTCCATCCTTGTGGTGTTCCTGTGCCTCGCGGCCTTATATGAAAGCTGGTCCGTGCCGTTTGCGGTTATCCTCGTGGTTCCCCTCGGTGTGCTCGGCGCACTCGGCGCGGCGAACATGCGGATGCTTTCCAATGACGTGTATTTCCAGGTGGGCCTGCTCGCCACCATTGGTCTGTCGGCGAAGAACGCCATTCTGATCGTTGAATTCGCCAAGGAATTGCATGATAAGGGAGGCGATCTCATCGAGGCGACCATTGAGGCGTCGCGTATGCGCTTGCGTCCTATCTTGATGACCTCGTTGGCCTTCCTGCTCGGCATCCTGCCCCTCGCCATCAGCACGGGCGCCGGTGCCGGCGGACAGAACGCCATCGGCACGGGCGTCATGGGCGGCACGTTCGCGGCAACGGCCCTCGGGATTTTCTACATCCCGGTGTTCTTCGTCGTGGTGACGTCCGTGTTCTCGTTCCGTTGGAAGTGGAAGAAGTCGAAGCGTCGCCGCACGGCCAACATCGTTGAAACCATACCGGGAGATTCCCACAAATGATGTCAGCAAAGTATATGGCGCTCGCGCTGGCGGTGCTGTTGCCCGGCTGCACGATGGCCCCGAACTACGTCCGCCCGGAGGCCCCGGTGGCGGAGGCCTGGCCCGACGACCTCATGCCCAAGGGCACGGTCCTCGCCCAGCCTACCGATCAGCTGGCTTCGGAAATCGGATGGAAGACGTTCTTCACCGATCAGCACCTTCAGCGGCTCATTCAGCTTGCTCTGGACAACAACCGGGATCTGCGCGTCTCCGCGCTGAACATCGAGCGTGCCCGCGGCTTGTACCAGGTACAGCGCGCGGATCTGATGCCCGGGGTTTCCGCTTCCGGCGAGTCCTCCAACAAGGGCGTTTCCGCCGACTTGTCCACCACGGGCGAACAGACTGTTTCCCGCCAGCACGCGCTCAGCGTCGGCGTCACCAGTTATGAGCTCGATTTCTTCGGGCGTATCCAAAGCCTCAAGGACAAAGCTCTGGAAACCTACCTCGGCACCGAGGAGGCGTATCGGAGCGCCCGCCTGAGCCTGGTTTCGGAAGTGGCGCAGGCGTATCTGGCGCTGGTGGCGGACCGCGAGCGTCTGAACATCGCTACGGAAACGCTCAAGAGCCAACAGGCTTCATACGAAATGATCGCGCGGCGCCATGCCGTGGGCGTTTCGTCCGAGCTGGATCTGCGCCAGGCGCAGACCAGCGTGGATACGGCGCGGGTGGACATTGCCCGTTACAGCGGGCAGGTGGCCAAGGATATCACGGCGCTCAGCCTGCTCGCGGGTACGAAAGTGACCCCGGATATGCTGCCCGCCAAGGCGCTCTCCGAGCTTCCGGTCTGGCCGGATATTCCGGTGAGCCTGCCCTCCACGGTGCTCCTCCAGCGCCCGGACATCCTTCAGGCCGAGCATACGCTCAAGGCCGCCAACGCGGACATCGGCGCGGCGCGGGCGAATTTCTTCCCCCGCATTTCGTTGACCGCGAACATCGGCACGGCCTCGAACGAGCTGTCCCATCTCTTTGACGGCGGCACGGGCATCTGGACCTTCCTGCCGCAGGTCAGCCTGCCGATCTTCGAGGGTGGGCGGAACGTCGCCAACCTGCGTGTTTCCGAAGCCGACAAGAAGATAGCTGTGGCGAATTATGAGAAGGCCATTCAGTCCGCGTTCCGGGAAGTGTCCGACGCGCTGATCGACCGCGTATCCCTTGCCGGACAGCTTGAGGCGCAGAAATCGCTTGTTCATGCGACTTCCGAGACGTACCGCCTGTCCGGGGAGCGCTACAATCAGGGCATCGACAGCTATCTGGCCGTGCTCGATTCCCAGCGTGCGATGTACAGTTCGCAGCTTAACCTCATCTCTGTTCGCGTCGCCCGCGAGCAGAACCTTATCATGCTCTACAAGGCCCTTGGGGGCGGCGTGAAGGAATAGGGGTATAAAGATTGGAGGGGGGCGGGCCTTTCTGAAGAATCCCCATGAAGGGGACAAGCGCCCCTCCCGCCCCCCTCCATCCCTCCCCCCACTCTCCCAAAGACTTTTGACTTTATTGAATCCCTGCTGGCGGTTTTCCCTGATATGAAGAGAGGGGAACGGCTGGGCGGGATAGTTGCGGAGCCGGTTGCCCAAAGGGGGAATCGGCTTTTTTCCGGACGGCTCTAAAGCTCTGGTGTTTTCTCCGGCTTTATGGTTTTTCTGGAAGGGATTTCAAGCGTGGAAGAGGGTGGATATTCCTTCTGTACGCGCCGGAATGAGTGCGTTGGGATTGAATACAGGATGGTTTTCGCAATTGTCGGAGGCGGCATTTATGACGGATTTTTTCAGTTCCCCCGTGGGGATGGCTCTGCTTGCGGGGTGCTGTACATGGGCGTTTACCGCATTCGGGGCGGGCATGGTCTACACCGCGAAATCGTTTTCCCGCCGGACGCTCGACGTGATGCTCGGTTTCGCGGCGGGTGTGATGATCGCCGCTTCCTACTGGTCGTTGCTCGCCCCCGCGCTGGAGATGAGTTCACATCTCGGCCGGTTGGCCTGTGTTCCCGTGGCGCTGGGCTTTCTTGTCGGGGCAGGGGTATTGCGTCTGGTTGACCTCATCCTGCCGCATATCCATCCTACGGAAAATGTCCCTGACGGCCCGCCTTCGAAGCTGCCCCGCAGTGCGCTGCTCGTGTTCGCCATCACCCTGCACAATATTCCGGAAGGGCTCGCCGTGGGCGTAGCGTTCGGGGCTGCGGCCTCAGGCGCTCCCGAAGCCAGTATCGCCGGGGCCATGACCCTGATGTTCGGTATGGGGCTGCAAAACATCCCCGAGGGCGTGGCCGTATCCGTGCCGTTGCTTCGGGAGGGCTTTTCCAAAAATCGCGCCTTCTTCTTTGGGCAGCTTTCCGGAATCGTCGAGCCCATAGCCGCCGTTTTCGGGGCGCTGGTCGTGGGTATCGCCGAACCCATTCTTCCCTTTGCTCTGGCTTTTGCCGCCGGGGCCATGATTTTTGTGGTTGTCGAAGAAGTGATCCCCGAGTCCCACGCCTCCGGTCACGGCGATGCGGCCAGCCTCGGCGTCATCATCGGTTTTGCGGTGATGATGTGCCTTGATGTGGCGCTGGCTTAGGTGGTTGATTGGGGAGGGGATTTCTGAAGAAAGGGTTCCCTTCCCCTCCAAAGGCTTTTGACTGGTGGGGAGGCCGCGCGAAGGGAGTTCGTTCCGTCTTCGGTTCATCATTGGTAAGAAAAACAGTCTGAACGGGGTTCGTTCAGGCTGTTTCTTCAGTCTGCGGAAATGACCCTCAAGAGGGATTCGATAAAGTCGAAAGTCTTTGAAGAGGATGGGGGAGGTTTGGAGGGGGCGGGAGAAACTTTCTTTAGAAAGTTTCTCCCGCCCCCTCCAAATAGCTTCACTGAGCCTTGAAATTACTGCTCGGAATTCATAGCGGCCTTGAACTTGCGCGAGATGCGGAAAGCCAGCACGTCGTGGGAGTCAAGGGTGATTTCTTCGCCGGTCTGGGGGTTGCGGCCCTTGCGGTTCTTCTTGGTGAAGGCTTCGAACTTGCCGAAACCGCTCAGCAGCATTTCCTTCTCTTCCTTGAGGGCTTTCTTCATGATTCCGAGCATGGCATCCAGCACTTTTTTAGCGTGCTGCTGCTTCATCTCGGACTGGGCGCAAATCGACTTGGCGATATCTGCTTTGGTGACGGTTTTGCTCATGGTTTCTTCTCCGGAATCTCGCTGTGCTAGCGACATATTTTGGTGCGGCCCGTCCGGTCCCATACCGTTTGCGAGGACGGTGGAATAGGCGCTGTGGAAGAACAGCGGTCATGTGCCGCACTGTTTTGAGACTATGCCCTATCTGAGTTTGTATTTCAATTCCCCCTTTTCGCTATCGTCATAAAATGACGCTTTTTTTTGCCCAAAACGAGGAAAAAATCTTCTGTTTTGGGAGAACATGTTCCTTGCTTATTTGTGAAAAAAATCTATACCATTTGAAGTGCTGCATTTAATATATTAATTTTATTTGTAAAATTGATATATTGAAGGAGAAGGACGCAAAATGAAAGAACAGCTGATTTACTTTATTGGAATAACATAATTTTTTGTGAAAATGAGCAGGATGCATAGCTGAAATATATTTTTATTGTGAAAAAAGAATCGTGATGTACACAGAATAAGGAAGCAAAAAACCGAAAAGAAAAATTGTTACGTTTTTTTCTGGGAGCTCCTTCTCCAGGGGGAAAAATGGCCTTGAGGGGACTTGCGACAGCGTTTTTCCGCGTTTTCGTACACAGAGCCGCTGCTTTTTCGTGTTCATCTTTGGGATGTTCCCATACAGGCCACAGGCACGGTTGAGCATGGCTCTTGTGCCTCGTACGTCTGGCATCAATTCCTCTTGCTCTTAAGATACCTGTGACATTCACAGCGTTGGGTGGAATGAGAGTCAAGCGAACCAAGCGGCGTTCAAACAGATGAGCACGGTTCCCACAAAAGAGGAAAGGCCCGGATGAGGGATTCGATAAAGATGAAAGTCTTTGGAGGGGAAGAGGGGAGGTTTGGAGGGGGGAAGGGGGACCTTTCTCCAGAAAGGTCCCCCTTCCCCCCTCCAATTTTCTTCCCGCCTTCCCTAACGCGCTTCCTTCCACCACCATTGGGCGCGCTGGACCAGTACGTTGACATCACCGCCCGCGGCAACATTGAGGAATGAACGATACTGGCGGATGGACTCCTGACTCATGGGGTTGGCTTCAAAAAGCCACTCGAACAAGGGGGCGTCCTCGGTCAGGAGCTTGCGCGAGGCTTCCAGACGCCGCCGGAAGGACGGCGTTATGAAAGGCAACAGCTCCTCGTGATCGGCAAGCGTCGCAAAATACGCCAGACTGGAAATGAAGTTCAGCCCCTGAATGGACGCGGCGGCACTGTCGTGGGCCTCGGCGGTCGAACGGAAGGTTGAGCATCCCATGTCCTCAAAAAGCCCCTCCACAAGGCCGATATGCGTATCCGTCGCCGCAGCGCCCGGCGTAATGCAGACGCGGAGGTCGGACGGCTGCGGTTTGGGGCCGAAAAGGGGATGCGTACCCACTACCGGCCCGGCGTAGGCCCGCTCCATTTGGCCCAAAGGCTGCATCTTTACGGAGGTAATGTCCGCAAGGATCTGCCCGCCGTCCAGATGCGGCACGAGATGCGGCAGCACCTCCGCCATGGCCCCGGCGGGGATGCACAGGAAAACGGCGTCCGCGCCGGGCAGGGCCTCGGCGAAAACGTCATCGGTCAGCGGCAGATCCAGCCCCGCCACCGTATGCCCCGCCGCGCTCCAGCGTGCGGACAACAAAGCCCCCATCCGGCCCCGGCAGCCGACGATGACCAGACGCCGGGGTGTAAAACCACTTTCAGCCGTGTTGCCGCTCATGCCCGCACCTGTCCCCAGCATTCCCAGAAATTCGGGAACGATTTGCTCACGCAAGACGGATCGTCCAGCGTCAGACGTCCTCCCCGCAGCTCCAGCAGGGCCAAACTCATGGCGATACGGTGATCGCCGTGCGCCGAAAAAGCAATGCCGTCAAGCGAATGCAGACGCGACGTCAAAGCGGGATCGCCGTGTATGGTCAGGCCGTCGTCGTGCTCGTCGCACCGGACGCCCACCTTGGACAATTCCTGAGCCGGAACCGCGATACGGTCGCATTCCTTGATGCGCAAGTGAGCCGCGTTCCAGAGGCGGGTCGGACCTGACGCGTGCGCCGCCACCACCGCCACTGTGGGGACCAGATCCGGGCAGCGGCTCATATCCGCCACCACGCCGCGCAGCTCCGAAGGGTGGACGGTCACCGCATCCGGCTCGATGTCGATCCGCGCACCCATATCGCGGAGGATGTCCAGCATCACGCGATCGCCCTGCAATGAGTCCGTCCGCAATCCTTCAATACGTACGGGGCGGGGCCCGATGGCTCCGGCGGTAAGCAGGTAGGACGCGCCCGACCAGTCGCCTTCCACGGCGTAGCGCCCGGCGCGGTACATGGCCGGAACCATGCGAAAACGGACATTCCCCGGTTCGGCCTGCTCCAGCGTATGCCAGTCGACGGCGCTCCATACACCGCCTTCCTTCCGCTCCACGGAGAACGGCACGCCGAAGTTTTCCAGCGCCTGAAGGGTCAGGCCGACATAGGGCCATGAAACGACCTTGCTGCCGCCGATATTGATGGTCAGGGGAGCACGCGCCAGCGGAGCCGCCAACAGCACGCCCGAAAGGTACTGGCTCGACTCGTCCATGCCGATGCCCACTTCGCCGCCGTCCAGCCCGCATGTTTTCAGGACAAAAGGCGGGAATCCCGGTTTCCCCTCGAACGTGAAGGACACGCCGAGCGTCTCCAGCGCGGCGGTCAGTTCCCCAATGGGCCGTTCGTGCATACGGGGCGCGCCGTGGACGCGGAAACGCCCCATCCCGGCGGCGAGCACGGCGGTCAGCAACCGGCAGGTCGTGCCGGATTCGTGCACGTCGCAGGACAGCGGATCCACCGAGCCGCCGTGAGGCTGCCCGCCCACGCCGGAAATCGCGTATTCGCCCTCCCCGGTGCGGACGATGCCCGCCCCGGCTCCCCTGAGGATCGCCATCGTGCGTTCCAAATCCTTGCTTTCGAGCACGCGGCTCACCACGGAATCCCCCTGAGCGAGGGCCGCGCCCATAACCATGCGATGCGATACCGACTTCGACGCCGGAGCCTGTACAGTGATCATCATTCCAACCCGCTTGCTGCTGATGAAAAAACAAAAAGGGCCGCGAACACTCCGTTCGCGGCCCCCGATCAACGCTTGTCCTGACGCTACACCGTCAGACGCACGCCTCAACGCCGCTTCTGCCCCTAAAGTAATAGTAATAGCAAAGACCCCAGTTCATGGGGGCTTCACTCAGGGAAAGGGCGGCGTTCAACGAAAACATCTGTCGGTTCCTTTGTGCAAAAAAACGTAGACCTCACCCTAAAACCAACGCGGCGGGAATGTCAAGTTACGGCTCCGCGACAGTGGGAAGCCCCCAGAGATTTCTTTTTCCTATATCTTCCACTCGGACCAGTGCCCGGCATCGGCGATGCGCCGCATGGCTTTCCGCGTGTTCTCATGGGAGCCGAACGCCGTAAGTCGGAAATAGCCTTCACCGCTCGGGCCGAACCCCACGCCGGGAGTCCCCACTATGCCGAAACGGTTCAAGAGCGCTTCGAAAAAGTGCCACGAATCCATGCCGCCCGGCGTCTTCAGCCAGATGTACGGAGCGTTCACACCCCCGTAAACGTCCAGTCCTGCCGCTTGCAGCCCGCCACGGATGGTCGAGGCGTTTTCCATGTAATAGCCCACATTGTCGCGTACATCCTGCCGCCCTTCGGGTGAATAGACGGCTTCGGCGGCGCGCTGAACGATGTAGGGGCAACCGTTGTACTTGGTCGTCTGGCGGCGGTTCCACAGCGGCTTGAGGGGCAGCATCCGGCCATCGGCGGCGCGCGCCTTTACGGTTTCGGGGACCACCACATACCCGCAACGCAGCCCGGTAAACCCGGCGGGCTTGGAGAAGCTGCGGAATTCCACGGCAACCTCTTTGGCTCCCTCCAGCTCATAAATGCTGTGGGGGATGCCGTCCTCCCGGATATAAGCCTCATAGGCCGCGTCGAACAGGATAAGGCACTGATTGCCGCGTGCGTAATCCACCCAGCGCTGCAGCTCGGGGCGGCTCAGGGCCGTGCCTGTGGGATTGTTCGGCAGGCACAGGTAGATGACGTCGGGCCGTTTCAGAGGCAGGGCCGGAACAAAGCCGTTTTCAGCCGAGCAGGGCAGATAGACGATGCCCGACCAGCTCCCTTTTCCATCAAATGTTCCGGCGCGGCCTCCCATCACATTGGAATCCACATACACCGGGTATACAGGATCGGTCACGGCGATGGCATTCCCGCGCCCGAACAATTCCTGAAAATTGCCGAGATCACACTTCGCCCCGTCGCTGACGAAAATGTCATCGGGATCGATCTCCACGCCACGAGACGCGAAATCCCCTTGCGCGATGGCCTCGCGCAGGAAGCGGTAACCTTGTTCCGGACCATAGCCCCGAAAGCCCTCCGCGGTCGCCTGTTCATCCACGGCCTTATGCAGCGCCTTGATGACGGACGGCGGCAGAGGACGGGTCACGTCACCGATCCCGAGGCGGATGAGCTCCATTTCAGGGTGATTTTCCTTAAACGCATTCACCTTGTGCGCGATATCGGCAAAAAGATAGCTGCCCGGCAACTTGAGATAGTCATCGTTGATCTGTGCCATTTGGTATTCTCCTGAATAAACTAAAAAACTTCCACAAGGACATCGCCGCCAAAGCCCCTCCTCCCGCATCTCCCCAATAGAAAAAACGAAAGTCTTTGGAGAGGGTGGGGGGAGGTTTGGAGGGGGCGGGAGAAGCCTTTCTCCAGAAAGGTTCTCCCCCTCTCCAAGTGCTTTAGCCCAGCCATTCCCCTGTAAACACCGTCACCGCGCCGCCGGTCATGAAGACGTGGTTGGTGGCCTCATCCCATTCGATGTCGAGCTCACCGCCAAGGAGCTTCATGCGAACCTTGCGCTCGGTATTGCCGGTCAATACGGCGGCGACCACGGACGCGCACGCCCCCGTGCCGCAGGCAAGGGTTTCGCCCGCGCCGCGCTCCCAAACCCGCATCTTCAAATGATGCCTGTCGACGACCTCCACGAACTCGGTGTTCGTGCGCCGGGGAAACAAGGGGTGATGCTCAAACTGCGCCCCGATACCGGATAAATCCAAGTTGTCGATGCCATGCATGAAAACGACGGCGTGCGGATTGCCCATCGAAACCGCCGTGACGTTCCAGACGCGGCCCTGTACCCGCAGAGGCCGGTTAATGAAATCCTCGCCGGGCCCGCTCACCGGGATATCCTTGGGAGCGAGGCGGGGTTCGCCCATGTCCACCGTCACCGCCTCCACTTTTCCGCCGGAGACATGAAGCCGGAGCGTCAAAACACCCGCCAGCGTCTCGATGCGGACCTGTTCCTTATCCGTATGCCCGTTGTCGTAGACGTACTTGCCTACGCAGCGGATGCCGTTGCCACACATCTCGGCCTCCGAGCCGTCCGCATTGAACATCCGCATCCGAAAATCCGCCGCACCGGGATCGGAGGGAGGGCAAATGAGAATGAGTCCGTCGCTGCCTACGCCAAAGTGCCGATCGCTGATACGGCGGGCCAGCGCTTCCGGGCTGGAAATGGGTGCCTTGAGCGTATCCATATACACATAATCGTTTCCGGCAGCCTGCATCTTGGTAAACCGCATGTCTGTTTCCCCTATCGTTGAAAAACCGCCCTCCGCGCCGTTTCACAGAGGAAACGAACGGAGGATCCAACAAGCGCCATAACGGGCGCCCTCATCACATCAACCTGACAATCATTTGAAAAACATGGAAATATACACACACTGCCCATCAGAAGGACGGACTTTTCCGGAAACCAAAGTCCGATATGCGGCTTGCTTTTTTCGCCCAGTACGGGTATTCAAACCCTGTCCTGAAAATGTTTCAGGGTGGGAGTAGAGGGGCAGTCTTTTTCTTCGGAAAGAGGCTGCCTCTCTCGTTTCCGGACGCCCGAGCCCAAAAAAGGGAAGCCCTTCCCGGAAAGGCTTCCCTCTCTCCTGTTCCCTCCGGCAAAGCGCCATACTGCACACGGAGCCGTCGCCGGAGGACGGGCACCACGCCCAAACAGGCCCCAGCGGGATATTCTTCAGCAACGACAGGGCAGCTCCCCTGCCCGCCTCGGAAAGCGGAGAAACGCCCTCCCTGAAGCCCTAATGGAGCCACAGCAGTTCGGCGTAGCTCGGCAGCGGCCAGTCATGGCTGGCGCACAGGCATTCCAGCGCATCGGCATGATTGCGGCACGCATTCATGGCCGGGAGCACGGTGTCACGGGCGTAGGCGGCGCGTGCCAGCGCCGTGCCGCCGAAATCGCCGTTGACGGCGGCTTCAAGGGTATCCAGAGCGGACATAAGGCCGCGCACCTGCTCGCGTACCCGTACAAAATACGCCTTCTCCTCCGCCGCATCGTCTACAAGAGCCGCTGCGGACGAAGCCGCTTTCGCCAAACGGGTCTGATACGCCAAGGCGACGGGCAGGATGCGGGTGCGTCCAAGCTTCAACGCGGTATGCCCTTCGATCGATACGCTGTGCGTGTAGTTCTCCAGCAAAATTTCCTGCCGGGACAGCATTTCCCTCGGGCTCAGGACGCCGTGGCGCTCAAAAACAGCCATCACATCCTTGTCGCTGTAGTGGGCAAGGGCGGCCACGGTGTCCTTGAGGTTCGGCAGCCCGCGCTTTTCAGCCTCGGCAAGCCACTCGTCGCTGTACCCGTTGCCGTCGAATACGATGGGCATGTGCTCCGCGAACAGTTTGGCGAGCAGGCTCTGGATGGCGGCGTTGAGCGGCGTCCCTTGGGCAAGCTCGGCTTCCAGCATGGAGGCGATGTCGTCCAGCGCGCAGGCCATGGCCGCATTCAGGGAAATATTTGCCGTGGCGATGTTTTGGGAGGAGCCGAGGGCGCGGAATTCAAACTTGTTGCCGGTGAACGCGAACGGGCTGGTCCGGTTGCGGTCGGACAGATCGCGCGGGATATCCGGCAACACGGAAACGCCTATCTGGAGCGGTTCCGAGCAGCCTCCGGCGGCCTCTTTCCCGTAGGCGATGGCACGGATGATCGCGGAGAGGCTGTCCCCGAGATACACGGACAACACGGCGGGCGGCGCTTCGTTGGCGCCCAGGCGGTGATCGTTGCTGGCCCCGATGATGCCGAGGCGCAGGTTGATGCCGTGCTTGTGCACGGCGCGCAGGACGGCGGCGAGGAAAATGAGGAACTGGGCGTTCTTCATCGGGGTTTCGCCGGGATTCAGCAGGTTGTGGCCGTCGGAATCGCACAGCGACCAGTTGTTGTGCTTGCCCGATCCGTTGACGCCCGCGAACGGCTTTTCGTGCAGCAGGCAAACGTAGCCATGCCTCCGGGCCGTACGGCGCATCACTTCCATCGTCAGCATGTTGTGGTCCGTGGCGATGTTCACATCCTCGTACACGGGAGCGATCTCGAACTGGCCGGGAGCCACTTCGTTGTGGCGGGTATGCGCGGGGATGCCGAGCGCGAAAAGGCGCTGCTCCACATCCTGCATGTAGGCCAGAACCCGGCTGGGGATGCTGCCGAAGTAGTGATCCTCCATTTCCTGCCCCTTGGCGGGCTTTGCGCCGTAAAGGGTGCGCCCGCACATCATGAGGTCGGGCCGCTGGACATAAAGGCGCCGATCGACAAGGAAATATTCCTGCTCGGAACCCACCATCGCCTGAACGCCGGTAGCCGTCGTATTGCCGAGCAGGCGAAGGATGCGCAGGGCCTGTGCGGAAACGGCCTCCACAGAGCGCATCAGCGGTGTTTTGCGGTCAAGGGCTTCACCCGTGTAGGAATAGAACACCGTGGGGATGTACAGCGTCTTGCGCCCGTACTCGTCGCCAAGCAGGAATACCGGCGAGGTAGGGTCCCACGCCGTGTAGCCGCGGGCCTCAAACGTCGAACGGATGCCGCCGGACGGGAAGGAAGAAGCGTCCGGCTCACCCTTGATGAGCATTTTCCCGGAAAACTCGCCGAACACCTGCCCGTCCGCCGTGGGAGACAGGAAGGCGTCGTGCTTTTCAGCCGTCAGCCCGGTCATGGGCTGGAACCAGTGGGTGTAATGCGTAGCGCCGTGTTCGAGAGCCCAATCCTTCATGGCTCCGGCGATGATGTCCGCGTCGGCAGGATCGAGCGGGGTGCGATGGGTCATGGTCCGCATGAGGCGGTCATACACCTCACGCGGGAGGCGCTGACGCATGACGCGCGTGTTGAACACATCGCAGCCATACCCGTTGGCAAGAGCCTTGCCCTGCTCCGGAGCCGGAAGAGGCGCAACAGGCTGGGCGGTGGAAATATGATCAAGGGCTGTTTCACGGACGGTGGAACTCATGGGATCACTCCTCGAATAGGTTGATGCCCGGATAAAAGCAAAATCGGGGCCAACATATTCAAAGCGTGAGCGACGAACATGTCCGTTGTGTAACGGATTAAAATCACAAAGCTATCCCGTCTATACCCTGAGGTTGAATTCCAGATTTCCCTTCTTCCGGAGGAAAGGGATGAGGTGTGCATGAAAAAATTCCACCTTTACGTAGAATTCATCCATTTCTTTGATTTCATAGATTTTTCAATCGGAATTTCTTCCTTCATCCGCCAGCGTTCATTCCTTGAACGCTCAATCAAATTGAATTCCGTGGGGTTTTCTCCAAAAAGACCTTTTTGTAGGAAATACCTAGCAATCTACATTTTTGTAGATTGATGGCATTATGTCAGTGCAAAGCGCGCGGTTTTCCCAGAGAGACAAGGCATGTGTGGACGCTGTCTACTTCAACACAGCAAAACAGCAGATGGATAAAAGAGAATCTTTTTACAGGGCTGAGGGCTGAAGAGGCGGCATCATTTGCGGTCCGTTCTCCCCAATACCCTTCAGCATAAAAAAAGGAGGGAACCGAAGTTCCCTCCCGTGAATGGCATGAGGAGCGGTGGCTATTTCGCGTAGCCGACGGCCCGACGCTCACGGATGACCGTGACGCGGATCTGGCCGGGATAGGTAAGGTTTTCTTCAATCTTGCCGGTAATGCCCTTACAGAGCATGTACGTCTGATCGTCATCCACGTTTTCGGAATTGACCATGACGCGGATTTCGCGCCCGGCCTGAATGGCGTACGCTTTGGATACTCCGTCGAATTCAGAAGCGATGTTTTCCAAATCTTCAAGGCGCTTGACGTAGCTTTCCAAGAGTTCCTTACGCGCGCCGGGACGGGCCCCGGAAAGGGAGTCCGCGGCCTGCACCAGCACGGCCAGCGCGGTTTCAGGACGCTGATCCTCATGGTGCGCGGCGATGGCGTGCAGGATTTCCTTGCTTTCGTTGTACTTTTTGGCGAGATCCGCGCCGATGAGCGCGTGCGGGCCTTCGACCTCGTGGTCGACGGCCTTGCCGATGTCGTGCAGCAGACCGGCGCGCTTGGCTTTCTTGATGTCCATGCCGAGCTCGGCGGCCATCATGCCGCACAGGGCGGAAACTTCCAGCGAATGCTGGAGCACGTTCTGCGTGAAGCTGGTACGGTAGCGGAGCTGGCCCAGAAAGCGGACGAGTTCGGGATGGATGCCGTGCACGCCCGCGTCGAACGTGGCCTGTTCGCCCACTTCGCGGATCTGCACTTCAAGCTCCTGCTCGCATTTGTGGACAACATCCTCAATGCGGGCCGGATGGATGCGCCCGTCCTGAATGAGGCGCTCAAGGGCCATCTTGGCGACCTGGCGGCGCAGGGGGCTGTATGCGGACAGGATGACTGTTTCGGGAGTGTCGTCGATGATGAGATCAACGCCGGTAGCCGCTTCCAGAGCGCGGATGTTGCGCCCTTCACGGCCGATGATGCGGCCTTTCATGTCTTCGCTGGGCAGGGTCACGGCGGTGACGGTGTGTTCGCCCACATAGTCGCCCGCATAGCGCTGGATGGAACAGGCGATGATTTCCTTGGCCTTGCGGTCCGCGGTTTCACGGGCTTCGGCCTCAATGAGGCGCATCATCTTGGCGGCCTCGTGGCGGGTACGGGACTCGATTTCCGCAAAAAGCCGCTGCCGGGCCTCCTCGGCGGTCAGGCCGGAGACTTCCTGCAGACGGTGTTCCTGCTCATCAATGCGTTCGTTGAGCGTTTCCTCAAGCTCGGCAAGTTTCCGCTCCTTTTTGGAGAGGTCTTTTTCGACGCTCAGGAGCTCGTGTTCTTTTTCGGTCGCTTTTTCAAGCTTTTCCTCAAGCCGCTCGCCCTGCTCCTGAAGCTTGCGGTCGCGGGCCTTCAGCTCGCGCTCGCGTTCCTTGAACTCGTGCTCAAGTTCGCGCTTCTGGTTGAACAGCTCGTCCTGGCCTTGAAGAAGGATTTCCTTCTTCTGCGCCTGAGCTTCCTTGCGGGATTCTTCGACTATGCGGGTCGCCAACTCGGTGGCGTCGCCAATCCGCTTGGCATTGAGGTGTTTATTGAGATAAAAGCCCACGCCCCCGCTGACGCATATCGCCGCGAGGACGCTCAAGGCAGTAAAAAATTCCATAAATCCCCTCCCTTTATAGTGTCGGGCCGAAGCCCGTTTATGCAATGTCATGAAGCTGCCGGCAGACAGCATCGTCCAAGACATGGGGAGGACATTCTGATGGGAAAAGAAGAAGACAACACGATCCGCACAATGGAAAAGACGGATCTGTATAAGCGGTGTCCCAGAACAGGACACCAGAAATGACCCCAGAGCGCCGTGTCAGAATACCGGTGCGGAACCTGGTCTCCCAGGGGGGAACCTTGGACAGATCTTTAGACTTCCCGACAAGTCGGGCATGCACACCAATCTCTCGCTCGGCTCCCAATTTCTAAGCTTGTGAGGTCAGCACCAATAGGCGGATCACGAACGCTCCAGGGAACATTTTGCCAACAAATTAATCCGTTTTCTCTATAAGCTCCAGCAAGTTGGCGAGGCGAGTCTCCACGCCGTCAAGCTGCTGCTGTGTTTGCAACAAGTCGTCTGCAACTCCCAAAACCAGAAGCGTCAGCAGTTTTTCCCTGCCGAACTGCCCTCCTTGGTTTTTCAATCTCTCATACTGCTTCTCGACGAAGGCCTGAGCCCGCTCGATACGGGCGGAATCAGCATCCGTACGGAAGGAAATGTCCATGCCGAGGACATTGAGCTGAAAGCTGTGCATACGGATATCGGCCGGTTACGCTTCGGCCGTAAACTCGCGAATCGTCGAGAGCAACGTGTCGATACGGCCGTTAATCTCTTCCTTAGTGTGCTGCTCCTGCTCCAAAGACTCCTTCAGAGTCTTGTTCTCCTCGTCGAGAGCGTTTACTTTTTCCTGCAAGGTCTTGTTTTCCTCGCGGAGGGTATCAATCTGGCCGAGAAGCTCAACCACACGGGTTTCCAAGAGATCAAAAAGTTCCATGCGAAGACTCTACTCTTTTTGCCGTTTCATGGCAAGATTGAGGGTGAGAAGAAAAGGGTACGATACAGTTTTCGCAAAGGCGGTCGCCGTGTCGGCGGAGGTGCCGGGGCCCACCTTTTCGGGAATACGCGCATCAAATCCGTTTGTCATAATCCGGAGATGTTCTTTTAGTAACGGAATATCCACAGTTCTTCAAGACGCTGGAAGCCTTGTTCCCACATTACCCGCCGAATACCCCTCCCCCGAGCGGCATCTCCCGGCGCAATTCTCTGATATAACCTCTGAAACGCACCTATTTGCGGTGCATATTCATTTGCTTGCCGCGCGCGACGGCCAGATCGCCGTCCGGCACGTCCTTCGTGATGACCGACCCCGCGCCCACGAGCGCCTCCGCGCCCACGGTGACCGGGGCCACCAGCGCGGTGTTGCTGCCGATGAACGCGTGCTCGCCGATGACGGTTTTATATTTATTCACGCCATCATAGTTGCAGGTGATCGTACCCGCTCCGATGTTCGCCCGCGCGCCGACCTCCGCATCCCCCAAATAGGTAAGGTGGTTGGCCTTGGCCCCTTCACAGAGGCGCGCCTTCTTCATTTCCACGAAGTTGCCCATATGCGCCCCCCGCTCCATTACCGCGCCGGGGCGGAGCCGCGCATACGGCCCCACGAGACAGTCCGGGCCGACCTCGGCATGGTCCATATGCGAGAAGGAATGCACCACCGCGCCGCTTTCCACGCGGCTGTCCCGGATCACGCAATGCGATTCGATGATCACGTCCGAGGCGATGTGCGTATGGCCGTACAGCTCGCAGGGGCCGAACAGTTCCGCGCCCGGCTCCACGGTCACATACGGTCCCATGCGGACCATGTCCGGGCCGTGCATGGCCACGCCGGCCGCCAGCCGTTCCTCCACGATGGCACGCCGCCGCAGTTCCTCGGATGCCGCCAATTCGGCGGGATTGTTGATCCCGAGCAGGTTCGGGTCGCTGCCGCAGGACAGCCCGCGCACGACCATGCCTTCGGCCACGGCCATGCCCACAAGGTCGGTGATGTAATATTCTCCGCTCTTGTTCTCGTTGCCGAGCTCCGGGACAAGGCTTTCTACGGCTTCAAGGTTCAGCATGTAGATCCCCGCGTTGATCTCGCCGGTCGGCTCCCCGTGGACGGCGACGTCGAAATCCTTCGCTTCCACGATGGCACGCAGTTCGCCGTTTTGACGGACGATGCGGCCATACGCGCCGGGGTTTTCCAGCGTCAGCGTCGCCACGGACACGTCCGCGCCTTCAGCATAAAACATGAAATCGCGCAGCGCATCCGTCGTGATCAGCGGAGTATCCCCATTGACCACAAGCACTTTCTTCATGCCCGCCCGCTTCAGTTCCGGCAGGGCGACCATCAGGGCGTGCCCGGTACCGAGCTGTTCCTTCTGCTCCACGAAACGCAGATCGCGGCCCGCAAACGCCGCCCGCACCATATCCGCCTCGTGCCCGATGACGGCCCATACCGCCTCGCCGAACAGGGGGCGCAGCGCTCCCGCCACATGCCCAAGCAACGGTTCGCCCAAAATAGTGTGCAGCACCTTGGGCTTCTTGGAGTGCATACGGGTACCCTTGCCCGCCGCGAGAATCAGGGCGCAGCAGGAAGAGGAAAGCGCGCTGGAATTGGACATCACATCACCTCATGCGTATCTTTCGCCCGGGGCGGACCCCGCGCGGTATCGTCAAATGTTCCCGCCCTCGGGGCGGAGGCCGTCCATGCGGCGGCGTTGCCTTATACTACGCTACAACTCACGTGCTTTACAAGCTCCCACTCCCTGCGTTAGCAACCGTTCGAGACTACAACAACGCCTTTTCAGGACAGCATATGACCAGCAATACAGACTCTTCGGCCCTTGTCATTTTTTCCGGCGGACAGGACTCCGCGACCTGCCTCGGATGGGCCCTCAACCGTTTCGATCGCGTCTTTACGGTCGGTTTCGACTACGGACAGCGGCATCATGTGGAAATGGAGTGCCGCCGGAACGTACTGAACGCCGTCCGCTCGGACGCCTCCCTGCCCGCATCGTGGGCCGCCAGGCTCGGCGAGGACACCCTGCTCAGCCTCGGCCTGTTCAACCAGATCGGCGAAACGGCCATGACCAGCGACATGGAAATCGCGTTCAACGAGCAGGGCATCCCCAATACATTCGTGCCGGGCCGCAACCTCGTGTTCCTCACCGCCGCCGCCGCGCTGGCGTGGCGCAAGGGCATCCGGCATCTGGTGATGGGCGTCTGCGAAACCGATTTTTCCGGCTATCCCGACTGCCGCGACGACACCGTCAAGGCCATGCAGGTCGCCCTCAACCTCGGCATGGACGCCCGTTTCGTCGTGCATACCCCCCTGATGTGGCTGGACAAGGCCCGCACATGGACCCTCGCCGAGCAGGAAGGCGGCGCGCCTTTTGTGGAGTGTGTCCGTACCGTGACGCACACCTGCTATATCGGGGATCGCGGCGAGCTGCACCCGTGGGGCTACGGCTGCGGCCAGTGCCCCGCCTGCAAGCTGCGCGAGCACGGATGGAAAGAGTATTCGGAAGGGAAATGAGCGAATCGGGGAGGGGAAGGGCACCCTTTTGAAAAAGGGCTGCCCTTCCCCTCCCCTTCCCTCCTAAAACGTTTGTAACGAAGGCCGGGCGGACACAGCGTCCATGTCTCTCAATAAAAATCGGCGGCGACTTGATTCATTTGAAATCAATGATGAAACCACCGCCTCCATTTCGTAATGGAGCAGGAAAACATGGCATACCGGGTCAAGGAAATCTTCTACACGTTACAGGGCGAGGGCGCACAGGCCGGGCGTCCGGCGGTGTTCTGCCGCTTTTCCGGGTGCAACCTCTGGTCGGGCCGCCCCGAGGATCGGGCCACGGCGAAATGCCGGTTCTGCGACACGGATTTCGTCGGCGCGGACGCCGGGGTTTTCGCCACGGCCGAGGAACTGGCGCAAACCATCGCCGCCACCTTTCCTGTGCTCGATCCCCAAGCCTACGGCGGGCGCAAGCCCTACATCGTATTCACGGGCGGCGAACCGGCCTTGCAGCTCACCCGCGAACTGATCGATCGTCTGCACGCCCTCGGGTTCGAGCTTGGCGTGGAGAGCAACGGCACGCTGCCCCTCCCCGAAGGGCTGGACTGGATCACGGTCAGCCCCAAGGGTTCCAACCCGCTGGCCACGACTTCCGGCCACGAGCTGAAACTTGTCTGGCCGCAGCAAGGGTGTTCGCCCGAGGATTTCGAGGATTTGGATTTCCGGCATTTCCTGCTCCAGCCATGCGACGACCCGCGCAACAAGGCCAACACCCGCGAGTGCATCGCCTACTGTCTCCAGCATCCCCGCTGGAGCCTCGGTTTGCAGACCCACAAGTGGGTTGGTGTGAGGTAGAGGGACATAAAGATTTGGAGGGGGAGGGAGGCCCTTTCTGGAGAAAGGGCCTCCC